>PVMK01121140.1_pt1 | contig 36716 bp, 35 predicted proteins | sample 1853481 | NCBI WGS metagenome assembly PVMK01 (sample SAMN08533507, study PRJNA380276) | Marine sediment metagenome, whole genome shotgun sequencing project. | reverse complement strand
AAAAATGGGAGAGTTTGTTATGAAATCGTTTAAAAAATCAGCAATTTTAGCTCTGTTTGGACTTATCGCACTATTGGCCTTTCCGTTAACGGCAACGGCCAGTAGTGCGATAAGTCCAAACAGAGCTAAAATTGCTGTTTTTCTAAACGATTTCATAACAAACTCTCCCAATTTATCTGATTACGAGGCTGTGTTTCAACGGAAACAGCCTTGATTGTGACTACTCAGTCCTTCCGCTTTATTAAGTGTTGGACGAGGGCCTGGAAAAGTCCTCAATTAATCCTCAAGTTTTTCTCAATTAATTCTCGAAATGCGAATTATTCGTACTCTGCTAAACTTATACATGGGCAACTAATACAATTTGTGTGAAAAGAAAAAACTCATTTACCGTCGGCGAGTGGACAGTTGAGCCTGACATGGATCGGCTCAGCAGGGGAACCCATCACGTCAGTTTACGGCCCCAAGTCATGGAGTTACTCCTGCTATTTTCCAGAAATTCCGGTGAGGTTGTCAGCCTGGATGAAATCAGCAGCGTTATCTGGAGAGGGAAATTCGTTACCAGAAGCTCGATTTACGGCAGCCTGAATGAACTGCGGTATGCACTGGATGACGATTCGCACGATCCTACTTACATCGAGACCATTTCAAAAAAAGGTTACCGCCTGATTGCGCCAGTCAGTAATGTCCCAGGTGATGGCAGTCAAGCTGATCATGCTTCAAAATCGTCCAGTAAGCTTCACAAATCGCTTACGCACCGAATCCGGCGGCTCTCCTTGACGGCCAGTGGTGTCGTTGCATTGTCGCTGCTGGTGATGCTGGTTAATTTCAACTACCCGTTCCTTGCCGTCACACCGTTGGCGAATAATGGGACATCTGTGGCGGACTCAACCGTAAATGTTGCAGCACAGGAACATTACCTGAAGGGCAGGTTTTTCTACGACCGCAGGAGCGACGGAGATATGAAAAGAGCCGGGGATCATTTCCGAAGTGCAGTGGAAGCGGACCCTGCACATGCGCAGGCATGGATCGGTCTCGCCGGCGTTTACGGAATACTCATGTCAGAAGGCAAGCTGGATGAAACCGCCTGGCTCGCACAGAGTAAAATAGCCGTTGAGCACGCGTTGACTCTCGGCCCGGAGCTTCCGGAAGTCCAGATCAGAGCGGCACAGCATTATAAAAAAGCCGGTGAATACGAAGCTGCAGACTGGCACTTTAAAAGAGCGGCCAAACTTGGGCAAAACAATGCCCTTGTCCTGTCTGTGTTGGCGGGTAAAGCAGCCTGGGACGGTGACCTGGATGAGGCCGTAAAACTACAAAGGCGTGCTGTTGCCCTGGATCCCTTAGTCACCGTCAATCAATCGAACCTGGCCGATTACCTGTATGCTTCCGGCCAATATGAAGATGCGATAATTGAGAAAAGAAAAGCACTGGATCTGAATCCTTCCAATGCGGACGAAACTGAGGTGTTCATCGGCTACGCCTTGATTCTCCAGAATCAATATGACCAAGCTTACGCTCACGTCCTGCAATGGCCGGAGGGTGAGGATCGCGACCAGGGCCTGGCTTTGATTTATGCTGCATTTGGCCGTGAATTTGAGGCTGGAAAAGCACTTGAGCGATTGGCAGAACTTTCACAGGCCGAATCAACCACCCGATTGGCCAAGGTGTACGCCCAGCGTGGTGACTTCGATAAATCATTCATTTTGCTGGACGAAGCACGTGACCAGATATCCCGGAACCAACAAATTACCCGGAACATGGATTGGCTGATCGAGCTGCATTTTTGCCCGTTCTTCAAGCCCTTGCGATCCGATACACGTTGGGAGCAATGGCTGACTGATACATCGGAATTACTGAAGCGCAGTAAAGCGGGATGATGTCCAGGCCATATCAGTTCAAAATAAAAAACCGCTGAAAACAGCCACAAGCATCAATTCAAACTACTTTGATCTGCGATGTCCATACTCGCACCCAGCCGGTATTCAACTCTCCGCACATCGTCAACAACGTATTTTCCCGCTTCCTCCCGGATCACTGTTCAATCTCACCGGAAATTTTGCGACCTCTTACAGTTCACACGCAGGCACGCTACTGCAATCGCTTGTACCATTACCCCCATGGCTTATCGCTCCCCACCCGGACCTCCCGCTGACGCCACCACCCGTGGCTTCCTCGGCGTGTTCCGCTACAGCCGCCGGGCGATGGAGCTGGTGTGGACCACCAACCGCTGGCTTACAGTAGTGCTGGCCGTCCTTACCTTGCTGGCCGGCGTACTGCCGGCGGCAATGGCCTGGGTGGGGGCCTTGATCATCGACGCGGTGATCGCGGCCACCAGGGCCACCCAGGACTCCGGTGTCATTTCAATGTCGCGGGTGTTCACGCTGGTGGCCATCGAGGCGGCGATCGTTGCAGCCTTGACTGGCGCCCAGCGCGGCATCTCCCTGTGCCAGGCGCTGCTGCGCGCCCAGTTGGGCCAGCGCGTGAACGTGATGATCCTGGAAAAAGCTTTGACGCTGGAACTGGCCCAGTTCGAGGACGCCGAGTTCTACGACAAGCTTACCCGGGCCCGGCGCGAGGCCTCGAGCCGGCCGCTGTCGCTGGTAAAACGAACCTTCGGCCTGGTTCAGAACCTGGTGTCGCTGCTCAGCTATGGCGTGTTGCTGGTGCAGTTCTCACCCTGGGCCGTGGCGGTGTTGCTGATTGCCGGGCTGCCGGCTTTCTTTGCCGAAACGAAGTTTTCGGGTGAAGCTTTCCGCCTGTTTCGCTGGCGGTCACCCGAAACCCGCATGCAAATGTACCTGGAAAGCGTGCTGGCGCGCGATGACAACGTCAAGGAGGTCAAGCTGTTCGGGCTCGGCCCACTGCTGCTGGACCGTTACCGGGCGATTTTTGATCGTTTGTACATAGCAGACCGGGCGCTGGCCATCCGCCGCGACGGCTGGGGGTTTGTGCTGGGGCTGATCGGCACACTGGCCCTGTACGGCGCCTATGCCTGGATTGCGGTCGCGGCCGTCGTCAGCCGCATCACGCTGGGCCAGATGACCATGTACCTGATGCTGTTCCGCCAGGGTCAGTCCGCGGTCTCGGCCATCCTGTCTGCAATCGGCGGCATGTACGAGGACAACCTGTATCTTTCCACCCTGTATGAATTCCTGGAAACCCCGGTCGTGGCCACCGACGCCAGCAAGTCGCGCGGCCCGCTGCCTTATGACGGCATCCGCTTCGAAAATGTCAGCTTCACCTACCCGGGCGCCAGCCAACCTGCACTGGTGGACATCGATCTGCACATTCAGCCCGGCGAATCACTGGCGCTGGTCGGCGAAAACGGATCCGGCAAGACTACGCTGATCAAGCTGTTGACCCGGTTGTACCGCCCCGATCAGGGCCGCATCCTGCTTGACGGCATGGATCTCAACGACTGGCAGGAAAGCGCATTGCGCCAGCGCATCGGCGTGATCTTTCAGGATTTTTCCCGCTACCAGTTCCTGGTGGGCGAAAACATCGGCGTGGGCGACGTGCGCCACTTCGAAGACGAGGAACGCTGGCGCGAAGCCGCCGGCAAAGGCATGGCCGATGCGATCATCGAGGGCTTGCCGGCTGGCTACAGCACCCAACTCGGCAAGTGGTTTAAAGACGGCCAGGAACTTTCCGGCGGCCAGTGGCAAAAAAATCGCCCTGTCCCGCGCCTTCATGCGCGCGGAAGCCGACATCCTGGTGCTGGACGAACCCACCGCCTCCATGGATGCCGCTGCCGAGGCAAAAATCTTCGAGCACTTCCGCAAACTCACCCAAAAGCGCATCGCCATCCTCATTTCACACCGCTTCTCGACGGTAAGAATGGCCAGCCAGATCGTCGTCATCGAAAACGGAAGAATCATCGAACGCGGCAGCCACGAAGACCTGATCAAACTCGACGGCCACTACGCCCGATTGTTCTCCCTGCAAGCCGCAGGTTATAAGTAGAAGCCCGCCAACGGCCGACTCTTTTTTCAGTAAAAAAATGGCGCCCGGTCAAGGCGCCAAATCATCCGCGGTGTGTCCCGCTCTCACCGCTTAAAGCTCGTTCTTCATTCCATCACGTGCACCGTCAGGGCCACGACTGCGCCCACCGGGCCGCCCTCGAGGCCCAGATGAGGTATACCCGCCAAGGGGTCTTCGGGCGTCAGCAGCTGGCGCGCCAGTTGCCGGCCATCAGAGTGGTTCGCTTCACCATGGTTAATCATCAAGATCCAAACCTGTGAGCCAGGGCTTGGCGTCATGCCGGAAACCCGATCGGAGATATGCGTTTTGCCATTCTTTTTGGCGACCACGGACCCGAAGCGTCCGAACACACCCAGAGGATTATCACCTCCAAAGTCAACTTCCCCACAATCACCGGGCCCCGCTTCGCATTCCTCTGGTTTATCGAAATATATCCACCAGACTGTGTAGGCATCGCCGGGCACCAGCCCTTCTGCGTGTAGCCGTCCTTGCAGACCGCGGGAATCCATGCACAGATCCGCCGAGCCTGTGATGCCCATGCCCGCTGCATCGATAATGTCCTGCTTGTCGCATTCATGCGCCATGGCTGTGTTGAGGGCAACGGTCATCGTTACCGCCGTCAGCAATAGCATGGTGGTCTTCAAAATAGTTCTCATGTGTTTTCTCCTGCTCAAGGTTGCTTGGATCTGGCTCACTCTCTGGTGGCCGGACCGATCGTGGCCCTGATCTCGGCAATCGAGTTGGCGGGGAATCCGCCTTTATCTGCTGCTGCCGGATCAGGTCTTCGTTGCTTGACTGGTAGACACAGTAGATCTTGTCGTCTGTAACGTAGCTGTGTATCCATTGAATGTCGGGGCCAAGCTCCCGAAGAACGGAACATGATGTCTGTGAAATTCCCTTGAGGTCTTCGCCGCTAAACTGGCCGGCGCCGGGAATTTCCCTTTCAATTACATATTTGGGCATTGCTTTGCTCTCCCGTTACTGATTGCTTGCTAGTAGAATGTAACTTGGGGCCGGGCGAGCGTACTCGCTGATATTTCCTATATTTTTCTCATATTTTTCTCATGACCAGGTGTTTTTTAGGCCGTGACAAACAAAAGTAATAGATCGTTTGCTGTGGGCGACTGGCTGGTTCAGCCGGATACCAACCGCATCAGCACAGTCAACGAGACCATCTATTTGCGCCCCCAGGTTATGGAAGTTCTGGTTTACCTGGCCGGCTTGCAGGGTCAGGTTGCTACCCTCGAGTCGATTCATGACGACCTCTGGTCCGGCAAGGTTGTATCCAGCGGCACGATCTATAATTGCATTGCAGAATTGCGCCTGGCCCTGGCGAAGGACGGCAAGAATCTCAGCTACATAGAAACCATTCCGAAGAAGGGCTACCGGCTCGCTCCCCCGGTTGTGGCGATGCCAGTGTTGCCGCCGGGCAGCAGCAGCGAAGCTTCCGTGGCGATATTGCCGCTCTTCAACCACAGCAAGGATGCTGATAATGAGTATTTGTGCGAAGGGATCGCCGAAGAAATCCTCCACCGCCTGTCCAAGGTGAGTGGGCTTAAAGTATTTTCCGCATTGACGCTGAAGGAAGAGGGCCTGGATCCTCGCGTGGTCGGTTTGCGCTTTGCCGCGCAAATGGTTCTGACTGGCAGCTTACAGCGTTCGGGTCAGCAGCTGAGGCTCACCTTTCGCCTGGACAGCGTAGCGAACGGGGAAACCATCTGGTCGGATCGATACGATCAGCAAAGCGCTGACATCTTCAGTCTGCAGGACGCTGTTGCAAGACAGGTTGTGAGCGCGATGTCGCCAGTGCTTGATATCGGCGATGCCGTCAGCCCGGTGCTCGAAAACTCAGGAACCCAAAGCCTGGAAGCCTTTAATGCGTTTCTGCTCGGCAGGCACGCACTGTCAAAAACGACAATCCAGAGTTATGACGACGCCATCCGCTATTTTGAGCAAGCTGTTGCGATGGATCCGGCATTTGCCCGCGCACATTATCGCCTCTACCTTGCCAGCTACATGAAACGCAGGAATTTTGGCGATGATGATATCGCGCTGGAAAAAGCCAGACTCGCTGTGGCCAATGCAAAAGAGCATGGTTACCGTCCGGCGGTACCGTGGATTCATATTCAGCGCAGGCTGGATAAACATACCCGGCCCACTACCCGGGAGTTGGCGCTGGAGGCCCTGGACAAGATAAAAAATCCTGATCCGGAATGGGGAAGCTTTTGTTACGAGCAACTCACCTGGGTCCTGTCGGCATCCGGGTACTTCAAGGCGTGTCTGGATTTCGCAAAACGAATGTTCGATTCACCGGACCACAATTTCGAGGACTCAGACGCCGATGAAGAGTTGCCTTATTACTATGCTGCGCTAGGACAATTCGAAAACGCCATCCATTTGTGGTCGAGTGAAATCCAGAAAGACCCCGCACGCCCCTTGTTCCGCTACAACCGATCGCTTTTGTATGCGCGTACCGGCCAATTCGAATACGCGCAACGCGACATCGATGCTCTGGCTGATGGATACTGCCTCGTTCTCGCCCGGGCTTTCTATTATTTTTGGCACGGCGAGCCCGGCCGGATAATGGAACTTCACCAGCGACTGCTGAAAGATCCGCTGACGCACCCTAACGATTTGATGTGGACATTCAGCATGACCGGTGACCTTGACTCAGCGATCGAATACTATGCAAAAGCAGTCAATTCGCTTTCAGCCAGTTTTATCGATTTTGGCCCGATTCGCGCAGTGTCGAGGGCAAAATTGCCGAAGCCACTTGTTAATCAGCTGGAGCAGCATCCGGGTTTTAAATTACTTCTTGAACAAGAAGGCATCGACGAAGCCTGGCGCGCAGAATTGATGGAGCGCGTAAATGAATTAACCGGCATTACCGGGATTCATATTAATCCGGACGATGATCTCCCGCTGGTTTAACCCGGGTCACCAGCACGTAAACCGGCAGCCCCGCCATTAACAACAGGAAACCCCAGTAGACGGTCTCGAACCCCGATGCGGCGATGACCCACATGCACACGCCAAAAGCGATGGCGGCGACGCCACCCTCGCGCAAGCGGTGAGCGCGGCTGATGGATGGATCGCGGTTCTGCAATATCAGGCCGGAAATCGCCGAGAAAGCGTAGGGAATAACAGTCGTCAGCGTGGCGATGAGGAGGATAAAAGGTGTAGGCCGCGACCAGGCCTTTGGCAAAGTTAAGCAGCAAAAGCAGGCTGGCCAGCATGCCCGACAGCACATACGAAGCTGCAGGCGCATGCCGCGCCGAAAGCCGCGCAAACAGACCGGGAAACAAACCGTCCCGGGCGGCTGCCATGGCCATCTGGCCGGCCGCGAGCAAGGTGGTATTGATGCAACCTGCAGTAGAGACGAGTGCGCCAACGACGACGATCACCCCGCCTATCCCGCCGATTAAGCGGATGCCGACATCCGACAGTGGTGAGGTCGATGCTGCAAGTTCTTCGGTGGGCAATACGCCGAGCGCCACGAAATTCACCAGCAGGTAGACCATACCAACGGTCAGTGTGCCGATCACCGTCGCCCGCGCAATGGTGTTCCCGGAATTCACCGTGTCTTCGGCCGGGACGGTAGCTGACTCGATGCCGAGAAAGTTCCAGAATGTCAGCGCAAACACCGAAGCGAAAACAATCAACGCGTTGCCCTCGCCGGGGTGCATGACCGGCAGGTTTTCGGTTTCCACAAACAATAATCCGACGCAGCCGATGAGCACCAGCGGCAGCAACTTGAGAATGGTAGTCGCCAGGCTGACGATACCGGATTCGCGCACACCCGCGACATTGACGCCGACCACGATCCAGATCAGAGACAGCCCTGCCGCTGCCGTCAGCACCGGACTGGCCCCGATCACCGGCACCACGGCTCCCAGGTAAGCGGCAAATGCGATGGCAATGGCGGTACAGGACACCCACAGGCCGATCCATCCGCCCCAGGCAATCAGGAACCCGGCAAAATCGCCCAGGCCCGCGCGCGTATAGGCGTATGCCCCGCCGGTAACGGTTACGCGGCGCGCAAGGTTGCCAAACATGATTGCAATGGAAAGCGCACCCAGCGTTGCGACCGCCAGGCTCAACAGCCCGATGCCGCCGTACGGCGCCATGACTGCCGGCATCATGAATATCGCTGAACCAATCGTGCCGCCGACGACCAGGCTCCAGCTGCGCCAGAATCCCAGTGAGCGCCGGGTCTCACCGCTCATCGTTCACTCTCCAATCCGGTTGAAATCAGTTTAAGGCCTGGGTGGATGTAAAAACCTGAATTTGAACTATACTAACTTATATAAGCGACGCTGTTTCTTGCCCAGGAGCAAACGTGTTCCCGCCCGGGTGAGAATATTTTCCTTGAACGGGATCAGCAAAGTCGCCCGGTCGTGTAATCGCGACAATGACATGGATTAAGTCAATAAAATGAGACTGTGGAGATCTTCTAATGACCGGCTGTGGGCGTTATTGGCTTGGTAAACAGCGCTGTGGACAATTCATCAGCCTGTTGATTCTGGTGACTTTGTGTTTCTCACCGTTAGCTTACTCAAAGCAAAAATCCAGGGGCACCCCCCCTATTCCTCCAAGTGACCCGTCTGCACTGACAGGTCCTGTTTTTGGCGACCTTCCCAAGGGACTCCCGGAAGCAAATGAAGGAGCGCTCGAGGGTGGTGAAACAGGCACCATCGAGGATGCTTCTGCTGAAAATGTGCTGCCGGCGGAAGACCAGCGGGACGACGGTAAATTCAATGTTCCAAGCAATGGGCCGCCAAGCCCCTTGTTTGGCGCCGGGGCTTTCACCCAGCAAATGCTCCGTTTCGAGGAGTTCGGTCCGGATCGCCTCGAAAATCGCATGCACGCACGGCCGCAAAATTGGCAACCACTGCCCGCACCGGCGGACCCCCAGAGCTCACCGGATGGGCTTGACGGCTTCCTCTCCCAGCCAATCTGGCCGTTTCCAACACAAGATGCAAACACCCATGATTTAAATCCCTGGGAGTTCGAAATAGAAGCGTATATTGGCCGCGATCTGCACAGTCCCCCGGCAGAGGGGCGGCCACCCGGACAGGGCTGGTCTCACCAGCGTTGGAATGAGTTTGGACCTGCGGAGTATTACCAGACCGCAACAGCCGGCGCCCGCGTGAATGGCGGCTTACGAGACGCCAGGCAGATGCACGGTTATGACGCGGGTGAGTTTGGTCCCGGCGGCTTGTATCACAACACCGCAGGCGCAGCAGGGTTTGAGGGTACAACGTCCGGTATCGAGGTTAAATTCCACCCGGATATGCCCATACAGGACCACACCGCGCTGTGGACGTTTGACGGGACGTTCCCGCCCAAGCTTCTTAATGTCCGTTATGGTCAACCCAGTACTGATGCGCCACTACAATGCGCTGCCTATCGACGTGGCGGCAAACCACGGTTTCGGGGTGCATACCACCACTACCCACGAGCACAACGGCCATAACCCGGCCGAGAGCGACGGCTATACCAACGCTTTCTTTTTCCCCGGTCAGTTTTACGATTATCGCTGGCCGATAGCGCTGGCCGGTCACGATTCAATCAATACCCGTGCGCAAGATCCCCAGGGCCGGAGCGCCAGACGGCAAGGGTGGCATTAACCAGATCCCGGGTGACTGGCGTGAGACCATGAGTACGCACTGGTTCCACGATCACATGCTCGACTTCACGGCGCAAAATCTCTACAAGGGCAGTGCCGCCATGATGAATTACTACAGCGCGCTCGATCGCGGTAATGAAGCACTGGACGACGGCGTCAACCTGCGCTTACCCAGTGGCTCCGCGTTGGATTGGGGCAACCGGGATTACGATGTCAACCTGCTGCTTGCCGAAAAAGCCTGGGACAGCGAAGGACAGTTATGGTTTAACCCCTTCAATGTGAAAGGGCTTCGTCGGCGACGTGATGACCGTGAAACTGGCTCTACAAAGCCTTTCTTGATGTTCGCGCCCGCCAATACCGTTTTGCGCCTGTTGAACGGATCCGTGTCACGCTACTTCAAATTTGCCCTGGTGGATGAGGCCGGTGATCCTGTGCCTTTCTACATGGTCGCAAATGACGGCAACATCATGGAGCACACCGTTTACTTCGAGAATGGCCAGTTGCCCACCTTGGGTATCGCGGAGCGTTATGACATCATTGTTGACTTCAGCCAGTTCGAACCGGGCGACAGGATCTACCTGGTCAACATGTTGCAGCACAAAAACGGACAGGTTACCGATGCGGTGATACCACTGGCCGATATCGTCAGCGGCGCCTACGCGCCGATGATGAAGGACGATGACGATGACGGCACGCCGGATCGCTGGGATAAACGGCGACCCGGTTGTCGGTAAATTCCTGGAATTTCGTGTACACGAATACGCTGGCGAAGACTTGAGCCTGGATCCTGCAGAGTACGTTGCTGGCCGGGAAAACCATGATTCCACTACGCCAACCCACCCGAGGAAGAACTGGCGAATGCCCTGCATCGTTCCTTCGAGTTTGAAAGACAGCCCACCGACGACAAGCCCTGGGTCATTGAAACCGATGGTGGTAAAGGTTTTGGCATGGATCCACGACGCCTTTCTGCAGCACCCAGCAAAAACTCCGGTGGCCTGGAAGTATGGCGCCTGGTGAACAGTGGCACCTGGAGTCACCCGGTGCATATCCACTTTGAGGAAGGCATTATTCTGCGCCGGGATGGCCAGCCGCCACCCGAGTGGGAGCGGTGGGCGCGCAAAGACGTATACCGTTTAGGCCCACAGCCTGACAGCGGAACCCTGGTTGAAATAGCCCTGCGTTTCCGGGAATTTGCCGGGACTTTCATGGAGCACTGCCACAATACGCAGCACGAAGATCACGCCATGCTTCTGCGCTGGGATATCGAGAACCCGGGACAGGTCAAGTTGATGCCAACTCCCATGCCTGCCTGGGACGGCGTCAGCTATGTCGATACCGTTGCCCTGCCAACGGCCAGAACGGGTGACGGCACGGGAGAGTTTGGACCCTTATTTGAACCCGTGACTACCTGGGTGAGGGATTTTGAATTCACTGAACTGGATGACATCAGGGATCATTTTATCGGCGATGCCCTGGATGAAGATCCCTTCCCGGATAACGAACGCGGTATCGCCACCTACAAGCTGTCGAAGGGTACCAACATTGATAAGCATGGGGTGGAAACCGAAGTCTGGTACTTCCTGCATGACGTCAGCGATGAGGGCCTGGCTGATGAAATGGGCCTGGCATGGGCCGGCAGACTGGCTAATACGCCGGTAGCGGCTACATCTGAAGCCAGCGTGTCAGGAGAAGGAGAATGGACGTTCTACGGCGACCTGCCAAATCCGATTACCGCCCTTAATGGGGGTAACCCGGCTGGCCTCCCGCCACAGGATCCCGCCAATACCTACTCGCCACTTCGTCGTGTAACCATCGATGGCAAAGACGTGATCGTCAACGCGATCTTCGCCAGGTGGGGAGACGAACCCTGGGAGCATCCCAGGATCGACCAGACTTGTGTCGGCTTCCCGGATCGTCCCGGGAACACAAGCTGCATGTACAACGGCAATACCTGGGGCGGTTTGACTGACTCCGGACATATGCTGGCGCTGGAGACCACAGGCCCGGTTCCCTACGCATCCTATAAGCTGCACAAGTCGTGGTCCGGAGAGGGTGATTACCTGCCCTATTATGTAGTTTTCGATGCTTTCCCGGCAGGAACGGCTAACGCGATGGGCGTTCCCCATGTGCCGAAGCACGCGCACCTGGCTGACACAGCAGTACCCCTGGTCCAGTTCCTGCCGGGCGCACATTTGCGGCCGACCTATCCAGACACCATCGAGGATGGAAACGGGCTGCTGGGTGGTGGACCTTTCGGTGGCCAGGTCGGCGTTCCGTCCTACTTTATGCCGGAAGAGGGCTACAGCCCGATGTGGCACATCGGATTTACCCACTGGCTGGTGCCACAAACCGAGGTTGTCAAGGGCCTGGACAGGCTGCAGGAACTGCGGGCCGATGGCCTTTTGGAAATTCTCGAGTTACCACCCACCAATACCGGGGCGAATGACTATGATTTCGACAGCCTCTTGCCAAAACATGTCGTCAACTGCCCGGTGCCGATGACCCTGGATGTGGCAATTCACAAGGCGCGTAGCCTTGACGCAAACCGGAACTAGCCCGGATCGGGTCCGCAGCTTTCGGATGAGCAGTGCAATGGACAGGTATTTTTGGGCGACGGCGTTGGCCATGCTGTTATGCGGCAACATCCCCATTGCCGCAGCAGCTACGCCCTGGGGCAAGGATTATTTTCCCAATGTCATTTTGACTACCCAGGACGGGGAATCTGTCCGGTTCTTCGATGATCTCATCAAGGACAAAGTGGTCGCCATTAATTTTATTTATACCACGTGCCCCGACACCTGCCCTTTAGAAACGGCGCAACTGGTGCAAGTGCAGAATATCCTGGGTGACCGGATGGGCAGGGAAATTTTCTTTTATTCGATCACGATCGATCCTGATAACGATACCCCGCTTGTTCTCCAGGAGTACCGGGAGAGATTTGGGGCACGTTGGACATTTTTGACCGGTGACAAGGCGGATATTATCGAGTTGCGCAGGAAACTCGGCTTGTACATCGAAGAAATCCAGGACGGCTCCAACAATCACAACGTGAGCATGATCATCGGCAACCAGGCCACCGGTCGCTGGATGAAACGCTCCCCATTTGAAAACACCTATGTACTGGCCGATCAGTTGGGAAACTGGTTAAACGGCTGGAAAGGCGCTCAGCAGGAAAGAAACTATGCGAGTGCGCCAAAGTTACGCAGTATTCCACGGGGTGAACAACTGTTTCGTACACGCTGTGCGAATTGTCATTCTGTCACCGGTCATGAACCAGAGGGTGCTTTGGGACCCGACCTGTTGGGCGTAACCCGGCAGCGGGACAGGGACTGGCTCCTCAATTGGTTGAGAGCGCCGGACCAGATGCTGGCAAGTAATGACCCTGTCGCGATGGCGCTGTACAAGAAATACAACAATCTGGCCATGCCCAATATGCGTTTGAATCAGCAGGACGCAACAGCGCTCATCTCCTATATCGATGAGGAAACGCAAAGGCTGGCAGGGCCAGCCCAAACAGCAAAGCCCAGGGTCATCCGTGCCGGAATCATTGACCGTCAGCCGGGAAGATCCGGCAGGTGATGTGGTCACAATCAAAAATGCATGGGTTCGGGAAACGGATTCCAAAGCGAAGGTAAATGCTGGATACATGACGCTGCTTAACGTGGGATCAGAGGAAGTGACCCTGGTAAAAGTCGAAAGCGAGTCGTATGAAATTATCGAAGTACATGAAATGGCGGCAGTCGATGGCCTGATGGAGATGCGCGAAGTCACTGACATGATTATCCCGGCAAACGGCCTAATTCAGTTTAAACCCGGGTGGCATGCATTTGATGTTGAAGCAACCCCGTCGACACCTGACCACCGGTCAGAAGGTCGACATGACCCTGACTTTTAAATCAGGCAAAAAACAATGGGTGTCAGTCAACGTTGCAGCCAGGTAAGCGGCTGGAGTGATTACCGCATAAAATCCATAAAATGTTCCATTTCACGGCGATGCTCTGCATGATGGCAGTTAGATTCCCATCAAGAGCAAAATGACATGATCGACCTGTACACATCCCCAACACCCCAACGGCCGCAAGATCTCCATCATGCTGGAAGAAATCGGCCTGGACTACACCGTGCACAACATCAACCTGGGTCAACAGGAGCAAAAGCGCCCGGAATTCCTGGCAATGAACCCCAATGGCCGCATCCCGGTGATTGTGGACCGTGATAACGATGATTTTGTGGTGTTCGAGTCCGGTGCGATTATGCTCTACCTGGCCGAAAAAACGGGCCAACTGCTGCCGCAGGAAGAAAAAGCCCGCTCACGGGTGATCCAGTGGCTGATGTTCCAGATGGGCGGCCTCGGCCCGATGATGGGCCAGGCCAACGTCTTCGTTAACTACTTCGATGAAAAAATTCCTGCCGTCATCCATCGTTACCAGCACGAAAGCCTGCGTCTGCTCACCGTACTCGAGCAACGGCTCGAGGGGCGGGAATACCTGTGTGACGAGTACAGCATTGCCGACATCGCCAACTGGTGCTGGGCCATTGGCTACGACTGGGCCCAAATCGACATCGACGGCCTGGACCACCTGGATGCCTGGTTCGACCGGGATGGAAAACCGCCCGGCCGTCGAGAGGGGAAAAAACATCCCGAAACCCGGCACCAGCAGCGAGATCAAGAAAGCCGGGGCGAGCATCATCATCCGCTAGTATAGGACACTACACTAGCAACTCATCCGGTTTTTCCAATCGAGCTCAGGCAGGGCGGAGTAATGCCCTTTACTTGACGTATGACTTGGAAACCAACTGTAAGAAATGTAAGACTAAAGATGATTCTTCGCCCGGAACAAGACTGAGAATGGAATTCGAAATCAGTTCACAGTTATCGGTCACCGGATTTGACCGGCGATTGTTACGCATGATCATGCTTCATGTGGGTAACCCGCGCGTGACCCTGCGCCTGTGGAATGGCGAGGAGTTCTCAGTGTCGGACGGCGAGCCAGTCGCTTGTATTGAATTTCGCCAACGCCGGGTGCTTTTCGAACTGCTCGCATCGTCCTCTGTCGGTTTTGGCGAATGTTACAGCAAGGGTCTGATCGAGATTCACGGCGATTTCCAGGCCCTGGCAAATGAAATTGCCACGGCATTAACACGCCAACGCGACGGCGGCTATTGGTGGTATAGATTCCGTTCACTACTGGCGTCAATACGGACTAACTCGCTGACCCGGTCCAGGCACAATGTCCATCATCATTACGACCTGGGCAACGACTTCTACAGACTGTGGCTGGATGAGCGCATGCTCTATACCTGCGCCTATTACAAGGACGCAGGGGCCAGTCTCGCCGAGGCGCAAGTCGCCAAGCTCGATCATGTGTGCCGCAAGCTGCGTCTCGAGCCTGGGCAAACGGTAATTGAGGCCGGTTGTGGATGGGGGGGCCTGGCGCTGCACATGGCTGAGCACTATGGTGTCCGGGTTAGGGCCTACAACAACTCCCGCGAGCAGGTTGAATACGCCAGGCAGCAGGCATCACTCAGTGGTTTGACTGACCGGGTGGAGTTCGTCCTGGACGATTACCGGTCGATTGATCAGCAATGTGATGTATTTGTGTCCGTGGGGATGCTCGAGCATGTTGGCCTGAGAAATTACCGGACACTGGGCGACATCATCAACCAGTGCTTAAAACCCGATGGCCTGGCCCTGATTCACTCGATCGGGCGAAGTTATTCGCGCCCCACCGATCCGTGGACCACGAAGCACATATTCCCCGGAGGCTACATTCCCAGCCTGGGTGATATGGCAGTAATATTTGAACCGCACAGATTCTCTGTCCTCGATATAGAGAATTTACGTCTTCACTATGCCCGTACCTGCGCCGACTGGCTGGAGAATTTTGAGGCGGTCAGCGATCAAGTCAGCGAAATGTACAGTGAGGAGTTTGTGCGCACCTGGCGGCTGTATCTGGCCGTATCCTCAGCCGGTTTCCAGTCGGGAACCTTACAGCTCTACCAGGTGCTGTTCGCTCACGGTGGCAGTAGCCACGTGCCGTGGACACGCCAATACCAGTTCGAGCCCCGGCCGGGAACCAATTGAGGTGAGGCAGTTTGACGTCCTCGTGGTGGGCGGCGGGCCGGCTGGATCAACACTGGCCTATTACCTGTCCGGTTCCGGGACTCAAAATCGCCGTCATGGACAAAGAGGATTTCCCCCGGCAAAAAGTCTGTGCCGGCTGGGTGACGCCGGCCGTCATGCAGGAATTGAATATTGACCTTGAAGACTATGCCAGGGGGCGTGAATTACAGGCAATTCATGGTTTTCGCATCAGCCAGCTTGGACAAAAGCAGGTGCAATTCCCACTATTCGGGTAAGCCGGTCAGCTACGGCATTCGCCGGATCGAATTTGACGATTATCTGCTGCGCCGTTGTGGCGCGGAACTGATGTTGAACCAGGCCTTCAAAAAAATGGATAAAACGCAGCAGGGCTGGTGCGTGAATGATGCCATTGAAACAAAACTGGTCATCGGCGCCGGTGGTCATTTCTGCCCGGTCGCACGGGCAATCGGTTCCAAAGGAGTCAGTGAACTGGCGGTCGCCGCACAGGAAATTGAATTCGAAATGAACGCGGTGCAAAAAGCGCAATGCACGGTTGAGAAAGACATTCCGGAATTGTTTTTTACACCGGATTTGAAGGGCTACGGCTGGGTGTTCCGCAAAGGCGACTATCTGAATATTGGACTCGGGCGCGAGGATAAACACAATTTATCCGGCCACGTCACGCGTTTTTGCCAGTATCTCAAGCAGCAGCGAAAAATTCCGCAGGACACGCCGGAAAAAATGAATGGTCATGCCTACCTGCTGTATACGCACGCGGTTCGGGACATGGTGGGGGACCATGTCCTGCTTATCGGTGACTCAGCTGGCCTTGCCTACCCAAAAAGCGGGGAGGGAATACGTCCCGCAGTCGAATCAGCGATGCTGGCGGCACAGGTTATTCGCCAGTGTGACGGAGATTATCAAGCATCCGGATTGCAGCTGTATAATGAATTAATGGAACAACGCTTCGGCCCGCGCCAACCCGGACCGGACCTGGTGGAGCGATTGCCCCTGCCGGTCAAGCAGTTGTTCGCCAGGCAGCTAATGAAAACTCACTGGTTTACCAGGAACGTGGTTACGGATAAGTGGTTTTTGCAGTCACGCCAGGCGCCTTTAAACTAACAAGGAAAAACCCCAACAATGCTCCCACCCCGCCCGACACCCCTGCTGCTGGTACTGCTGATCCTGCTCACCGCTTGCGCGGGCAGTCAGCCAAATCAGCCCGAAGCGCCGCAATTCCGGCATGACATCCAGGGCCAGGCGACACCCTGGACGCACAGCAACTTCGATAACGAAGAGGCCAAGTTCACCTTCGCCCTGTTCTCTGACCTGACCGGCGGGGAGCGCGAGGGCATATTCGAAGTCGCCGTCGAGCAACTCAACCTGCTGCGGCCCGAACTGATCGTCAGCGTGGGAGACCTGATCGAGGGCGGAACCCCGGACCGTGAACAACTCGCCCGGGAGTGGGATTCGTTCGACCAGCGGGCCGGGCGCGCCCGCGCACCGGTCTTTCGCGTGGGCGGCAATCATGACCTGACCCACCCTGAAATGTGGAAGGTCTGGGATGAGCGCTACGGCCAGCGCTATTACCACTTCATCTACAAGAATGTCCTGTTCCTGGTGCTGGACACCGAAGACAACCCGCCCGATATTCAAATGCAGATCTTCGATGTTCGCGCCGAGGCCATGCGCATTATTGAAATTGAGGGTTGGGGCGCATTTGAAGGGACGGAGTACGGCCAGTTGACCGAACGCAAGAGCGGCCGCATCGGTGTGGAGCAGGCGGCCTATTTCCGGCAAGTGATTACACAGAACCCGCAGGTGCGCTGGACCTTCCTTTTGATGCACAAACCAGCCTGGGAACGCCCGGACGAAGAGCGCTTTTCAACCATCGAGGCCGCACTGGCCGGGCGACCCCTACACCGTGTTTTACGGCCATGTCCATTCTTACCTGCATGAGCAACGTCACGGCCGGGACTACATCCGCCTGGCCACCACCGGCGGTGTTCAGAACGCCAACAAGGAAATGGCCATCGACCACGTCACGCTGGTGACCGTGTCCGAAGATGGCGTGGATATCGCCAACCTGCGCATGTCAGGCATCTTCGACAAAACCGGGAAAATCCCGCTGGACGGGGAGGAGCTTTGTTTTAATGTTGCGGAGTGCGGGATTGCTGAATAAGCTGCTTCAGTCACGGCAGGCTGAACTTAACAGCCGCCAGCTGTTGTGGTGATTTGCCAATGCTTTCAGTGAATGGCAACCAGCGCGGATCGGAATGAATATTGGCAAAAAGGGGCTGTATCGGAATGTCGGTCAGACCCGGGTCTTTGTACCGTACAGCCTTGTCCAACCATTCGAAGGCGCGATCGGCCTCACCTCGAAACGCCAAAATATAGGCTATGTTGTAGGCTGCCCCCTGCTCGTAGTCTTTGATCAATTCCGCCAGTGCGGTATTGGATTCACTCTCCTGTCCAAGCTCATGATGGGCCAATGCCCGGCCGTTCGCCCGCCAGCCTGTATCTGATTCCTGGTGCATGGCCGCCAATGCCGCTTCCGGCTCACCTTTAAACAACAGCCCCACGCCAATTGCATACTGCGCACCGATGCGTCCGGGGCTGAGACCCAATGCGATGCGTTCACTTTCAATCGCCTGGTCAAGATGTCCGGCCCAAAGATAGCTCAGGCCCAGGCGGTAATGGCCGACGGGGTTCACCGGGTCACGGGCAACCGCGTCTTCCTGAAATGAAATACATTCCTCGATACGGCCGAGGCCCCTGGCCAGCATGGCCGCTTCGAAAAGAATATCGGTGTTGGCCGGCGCCAGTGCCAGGGCGCGCTCAAGATGCCGCGCCGCGGTTGGCAGGTCCCCGTCCAGGTTCAAGGAATTCCGACCAAGGACGGCATGGGCTGGCGCGTATTCCGGGTCAATTGCCAACGCTTTTCCCGCAGCCTCGCGGATCAGGGCGTTGCCTTCATCAAAGGGCCGCAGGGCCTTGACCGTCTGCCGGTTGTACACGTCGGCCAGGTCGGTCCAGGCGGCGGTGTATTCCGGGTCAATTGCCAGTGCCTGTTGATACAAATTGACGGATTGTTTCCATGAATTGGCGGTACCCTGACGGCTCATCTGGCGCGCCTGCAGATAGAGTGCATAAGCAGCCGGATCAGTCTGTTCGATCACGGGTATGTCGCCCAGCAACTTGCACTTCAATTGTTTCACCACGGCCGAGGCGATTTCACCCTGGACCTTGAAAATGTCGTCCAGCGTGTGGTCGTAGGTTTCAGACCACAGGTGGTAACCGTCATTTGTTTTGATCAACTGAACCGTTATGCGCACTTGGTTGCCTGCTTTGCGAACCGAACCTTCAAGCACGTGAGCCACCTTGAGAATTTTCCCGACCTCGGAGATCTGCAGGTCTTTGCCCTTCAGTGAAAACGACGAAGTCTGGGCCGCCACCCGCAGTTTCGAAACCCTGGACAGCAAGTTCAGCAACTCTTCGGATATGCCGTCGGAAAAATACTCATTACTCGCGTCATCGCTCATGTTAACGAAAGGAAGCACCGCGATGGATTGTTCCAGTTCACCGGGCGGAAGCGGTTCCGCTTCCCGCTGTCCCACTGGACCTTGCCCTGTCTCTTTGAGCAGGGCCACATCAGGAACAGGCGGATGATCACGCTTGAGCCCTTCCGGCGTGAGTTCAAAAGCCCAGGCAAAAATGACCGCAAAGGGGAACCCGATAAGAAGAAACAGCAGGAGGACGTGGAATATCCAGGTTGGAGCAGCAATGTTGTTCAGAACAACATCTGCTACCTGCATTACGAGCCACGCCACAACGATATAGGCGATAGCTACCCTGAATACATTACGGCGCTTGAGCTCGTTGAATAAGGACAATGGCTGGTTTCTTGTTGGCAGCTGTTGCCCCCAAGAGTAGCCTGATGTGTCGTGAATGCCAACTGGGCTGAAGGCGAAATTATGGATTTCGCCTGGTGTATGATCCGGTTACCGTACAATTTGACGCCCGTACAGGCTAACCCATTGCTGAATAATCTGCTTGAAGCACTACCGACGGTAGAATGGATCTACTTCGTTCTGGCGATAATAACCTTTTTGTCGCTGTTCTTCGTCACCGCCCCTTACGGCCGGCATAATCGCCGTGGCTGGGGATTGCAGATCAACGCTACCGCTGGCTGGATCCTGATGGAAAGCGTGGCGCTTGTCGCGCTGCCGTTACTGGTCGTGGTTTTCGGCAAATCCCTGAATGCCGTCAGTATCGTGTTCCTGGCGATTTGGTGTGGCCACTACCTGTATCGATCTTTTGTCTACCCGCTTCAACGCCGGCCTTACAGCCGGAATATGCCGTTGCTGGTGGTGGGCCTGGCCATCTTTCATAACCTGTTGAGTGCTTATATCAATGGTATTGACGTCTTTGCCGTCAGGGCGCCTTATCCTGTTCAGTGGTTTTTCTCCTGGCAATTCGTAATGGGCATGGCGCTATTCGTTGCCGGCATGTGTATTCACATTCACTCCGATGCGGTGCTGCTGAAAATTCAGCGGCAAAACCGGGGCTACCAGGTTCCCCACAGCGGCCTGCATCGTTACCTGGCGTCACCGAATTATTTCGGGGAGATTGTTCAGTGGACGGGTTGGGCGCTGGCGACCTGGTCGGTCGGCGGGGCGCTGTTCGCTTTTTTCACTTTTTGTAACCTGGCGCCCCGGGCCGTCCGTCATTTGCAGTGGTACCGGCAGCAGTTTAGTGATTATCCCGGTACCCGGAAAGCGCTTATTCCGGGCGTCTGGTAGGCGGGCAGATGCAAAAAGCAAAATCGATGACGATGTCTGGCAAGACCGTGTTGATTACCGGCGGCAGTGCGGGCATTGGAGCAAGCACGGCCACCCGCCTGGCAGAGTTGGGGGCGCAGGTAGTTGTAAGCTGCAGGGACATCGAGAAAGGGAGGCGATATTTTGCCAGCCAATCGCCAGCAGCAAATATTGATATTTTGCCGCTTGAATTAGGAAGCTTCTCATCAATTCGCACGTTTTCGGCCCAGGTGTTGAGTCGTTATCCAAAAATTGATGTACTGATTAACAACGCCGGACTCCTGCCGGTGGAATATTCGTTTACCGAAGACGGCTATGAATCGGCATTCGGGGTAAATTTTCTGGGTCATTTTTTACTGACCCAGTTATTGCTGGACCGCTTGATCGCATCTGCGCCAGCGAGAATTATTCATGTATCGTCCACGGCCCACACTCATGCAACACCGGACCTGGAGGCATTCTTTGCCCCTTCAAAAGAGCAGGAAAGGAAATTCAGGTGGATGGAGCACTACAGCCAGAGCAAGCTTGCCAACATCCTCTATTCCAACTGGCTTGCCGAACAATTACGCGGAACCGGTGTCACTTCCAACGCCCTGCACCCCGGCCTGGTCAATACCGAAATCATTCGAGGGTTTTCCCGCTGGATGGAGTGGGGCTGGAAGTGGGTCAGTAAAACACCTCAGCAGGGCGCGAAAACCTCCGTGTACCTGGCAAGTAATGAAGAGCCTGGTGAGCAGAGCGGGCTTTACTTCGTGAACTGCAAACCGGCAAAAACGGCCCGCTTTGCCCAGGATACTTCTTTAGCCCGGGCGCTGTGCCAGCGCAGCCTGATCGAAGTTGGCTTCTAGCTCACGTACTGCTGTGACGGGGCTCAATCCGCTGGAGGACCACCCGGGCCGAGTACAGACTCGATAAAGCTATTCAGACCCGTGACGTAATCGTGCCGGCTTATGTAGAAGCCGTTGTTGTGGTCGCCGCGCAGTTCGAGAAACGACTTACGCTGCTTTACCGCGGAGAAAATCGACTGGCCCATTGCAAAGGGAATGATTTCATCATCCCGGCTGTGCACCACCAGCACGGGACATTCCAGGCGGCTGGCGTATTCCGCCACCGGGTAGCGCAGCCTGGTGATCAGGCGCACCGGCAGAAACGGGTAAAGCCGGCGGGCCATGTCCACCCCCGAGGTGAAGCTGGACTCGATGATCATCGCCGCGGGCCCGTTCTTCATATCTGGCTGAGCGCCCAGCCAGGCCCCGACCGCACCGCCCAGAGAACGGCCGAAGATGATGATCCGGTCTGCCGGAATTCCGCGCTCATCGACCAGGTAGCTCCAGGCCGCCTGCGCATCGAGGTAGGTGCCCTGTTCGGTTGTCTTGCCGGTGCTCTGGCCATAGCCCCGGTAGTCGATAATCAAAGTGTCCAGGCCCAGTTGGTGGAAGATCCTGATGCTGTCCAGGCGGTGGGAGATATTGCCGGCGTTGCCGTGAAAGAACAGAACGACACCGCGTCCGTCGGTGGCCGGTACGTACCAGCCATGCAGGCGCTCATTATCACTGGTGGTCAGGGCAACATCTTCGTATTCAAGCCCGATGTCGCCCGGCGTTGCGGTCAGTGCGCGGCCAGGCAGGCCCGACAGGAACACCATTTTGCCCTGCAGCAGGTAGAGCGCGAGCGCAAGCACCACGTAGATGCTGGCGGCGATGGATAACAAGCTAATCAGGGTTTTCAAATCTTTTGTACCATGTGCCAGATGTCATATTTCTCCAGGTCTTATTACGGATAGGTATCGCATTTGCCGGCAGTATCCGACTTCGCAATCACGCTGGAAATAATGTTGAAACAGGCCCTGGCCATAGCTTCCGGGGCTGGATGTGGCCAGCTGACACTGCGTTCAACCCCAGGATTGCCGGCGGTGTCAATGTACTCACAACGGCTGGAATCAAAGTCAAACCACTCGACACGGGCCTGGGCGATTAGCGTGTAATCCTGATCCCAAATGACCACTTCCGCATTGCATTCAACGGAGTAGTCCTCGGTATGACAGGAGCTCACGCCTTCTTCTGCCGTCAGTTGTTGTCCTTCCAGCAAGATCGCTTCGACTTCCTCATAGCTAAAACAGGGGCAGGTTTCATTTTCATCCTGGGCGGGTGTTTCGATGCTGACCAGGCTCATAAGAACCGCTGCAAACACGGCTGCCCCATGCTGCAAGCAGAATATCCTGCCGGCAACCAGGCAATGTCCTGGTGACACCCCGGTTATCATCAAAACCTGAAAAATAAATGGCCTGATCATGATTTACCGGACATAACAGGCGAAACTCTCCAGAAGGCCTCTTATTAACTTACACCCCGGCTTCTTGCAAGACAACGTTAAGCCTCGCAATCGGGGAGTGCGCCCATTCCCACCATGATCAGCGGCCCCGCTTCCGGGTTGAGATATAAATACCCATCAGGATAAGGAGCCCGCCACCGATGGTCAGGGACGCAGGTATTTCCTTCAGAATGAAATAAGCCAGCACCGCTGAACCTACCGGCTCGCCCAGCGTGGTGATTGCGACCAGCGTGACCGGTACAAAGCGGAGGATCCAATTGAAGGTGGAATGACCAATCAATTGCGGGATTAGCGCCAGCAGCACAATCCAGGTGTAAGTCATGCCGGAAAAACCGGTCGGGCGCTGTCCCGAGGCAAACATGGCTGCAAACAGCGCTACCGCGGCAACACCGTAGACCATGAAAATATAGGGAAGCAGCGACATCCCGCTGCGCAAACTTCGACCGATCATAAGGTATCCGGCCAGGGCCCAGGCGCCCACCAGCGCCAGGAAATTGCCCAACAGGGCATCTCCGCGCAAAAACCCGGAGAACGATGGGCAAACCAGCCCATGGCTGATTTGACAGGAATCGCCCAGTGCGATGACGGTGCCGCCAAGCAATGCCAGCAACATCCCGATCAGGACAGGCCTGGTGAGTGGTTCTTTCAAAAAGAGGGGCGAAAAAAGCGCCACCCACAAAGGTCCGGTGCTGACCAGTACGACCGAACTGACGATGCTGGTGTATTCCAGTGAAGTAATCCAGGCAGCAAAATGCACGGCCAGGAAACCGCCGGAAAGCGCAGCCAGCAGCAGTTCGTGGCGGCTGAGTTTTCGCAGTTCGCTGCGATAACGAATGATGGCAAAGGGGGCAATCGCCACGACGGCGAAGCCCAGCCGCAATGCGGCGATAACGATCGAAGGAGCTTCGCGTTGCGCGAAACGGACAAAAATCGAGGCCGTGGATACCGCCAGGATCGCAATCACAATGGCAAACGGTAGGATGAGGCGACTACGCCTGTCGTTCAACGGATGCTCCTGGTTTAAATGCGATTCTCTATATTTTACTCGCTTACTGACCTGGCCCGTGATCGCCTACACGGCAACCCGTTCCGCTTCATCCCAACCGGGAAATACCAGCACGGCCGGGTGGCATTTCAGTGCACGGGCCAGTTGTTTAGCCCGTTCGACACCCAGGTTAATCCGGTTGTTTTCAATCGCGGAAATGGTGGATTGGGGTATGCTACTGGCCAGCGCCAGCTCATTTTGGCTCATTTCCTGCAATTCACGGATAATCCGAACGGACTCGCCAACCGTGACATCGATTCGCTTTCTGGCGCGCTGATAATCTTTCATATTCATTTCCTGCGGTAATCGTGGGATGTGAGACCGATCACCTGAACTAACAGTTGTTGTTTGCGGATCTGATAAATAACCCGGTATTTCAAGCCAAGTCGCGAAGAACGGCAGCCCTTTCCACTGGCCAAGCAAGGCCTCATCTCGAAAGCCCCTGATGTTACGCAGCCCAAGGGGGCCTGAAATCATCACGATGTCTTTCCACTTCTCATATCGTTTCCGAATTTCCAGCGGTATGGCCTGGTATTGGCGATCGACGCGGTGGTGCTCGTAAATGATCCACATGCTAATTAAAGTATATACTATATATGGTATGTATGGCAGGAAATTGAACGCTTTCAGCCTAACCGTTCAGCAAAACAAAGAATGCAGGAAAACAACCCGGTGCCGTGTAGGAAGGAGCCTTGCACTCAAAGTTGTTTATCCTGACCTGAAGATTGTCATCGCGATCGGCGGCTGGACCGGCTCGGTGTGGTTCTCAGATGCCGCCGCGGATGCCAATTCGCGTCAGGCCTTTGTTGCCTCCTGCATCGATCTGCTTCTTGACGGCAACTTGCCGCTGGTTAATGGCGCCGGCGGTCCCGGCAGCGCGGCCGGCATTTTTGACGGCTTCGATATCGATTGGGAGTACCCGATCACCGGTGGAGATTCCGGTACACACCACAGCAGCAACGATGACGTCAATCTGACTGAGTTGCTGGCGGTATTCTCGCAGGACGGCTGCACGCTGGCCGAGTGGCAGGAAGCTACGATCTACTATAAGAATGACCTGGTGCAGCACAATACCATCAAGTGGAAGTCCAAGCGCACCAGCAAAGGCGTCATACCCGGCACCAACCCATCGAAATGGACCAACCTCGGAACCTGTAACGAATAAGGATTACTTTCAGCTTACCCAACGGCTCGCACCTTATGCACCTGGGTCTTTCATGGATAGCGCGAAGTCATCCAGGAAAGAGGTCGCCGCCTCATCGAAAGATACACCGTATTTTTCCAGATTTGATCGTCACTCAATCCGCCATCTGGTACTGACCATTGAGGGCGTAAACATGCTCCCGCCAGATCCTGTCGAATTGCCCGGCATTGGCTACTGGCGCCTGGATCAGGGCGAGGATCAGCGCACGTTGCGCCTCGGTGTTACCCGGCTTGCCGTGCAGGCCGGTGGCATAGGCTGAAAAATCACGCACAAAGACATCAAACATCTGATTCAGCAGATCCGGATCGGTGCCTTCCATCAGGCATTTTTCCAGGATCAGGTGGCCGTAGACGATCAGCGTGAACAGCTCACCCATGCTTAACATGTAGTCGATGTCGCGGACCTGCTGCTGGTCCGGCCCCGCGGTGAGCAGCAGTTTTCTGAAGCCATCGATCTGTGTCCTGAACACTTCGATATTCGGCAGATCGAACTGGCGGTAGGCGAGGTTGTAATCGTGGAAGTGAATGTCGCCCAGCCCCCTGGTGGGCCCCTGGTCAAACAGGAAGGTATCGTCGGCCTGATCGGTGCGGTGCGGGATATCCGCGTAATCCACCGGGGCGAACAGATAGTTCTTCATGAACTTGACGATTAGTGCCATGTTGACGTGGGCGGTGCCTTCCAGCTTCGGCAGCGAGACAATTTCCTCGGCTGCAATCTCGAAGAAAGGCTCCGCCTCGAAGCCCTTCGCGGCAATCACATCCCACAGGTCGGCGATGACCTTCTCACCCTCCATGGTCACCTTCATTTTTACGATCGGGTTGAACAGCAGGTAGCGGCGATCCTCGGCAGAGGCGCAGCGCAGGTAATCTACCGCGCGGTAGGAAAAAAGTTTCATTGCCGCCAACCGGCAATAAGCGTCGGTGAACAGGCGTTTGACCTGCGGGGAAGTCGGTGACCTGCTTGCCGTAAAGGATTCGACTGGCGGCGTGGTTGATCGACTCGTACAGCGCATGGGTGCATATGCCGATCGCGCCGAAGCCAAGATTGAACTTGCAGTAATTGATGGTGTTGAGCATGTCGTCCCAGGCTTTGGGGCCCACGCTCAGGATGTCATCTTCGCTGATCGGGTAATCGTGCAGGCGGTACTCGGCAACGTAGTTTTGCTTGTTGACGGTGTTTTTCACGCACTCGTACTTTTCGTGCTTTGAGTCGACGACAAAAAATACATAGTCGCCGGTTTCGCTGTTCTTGCCAAAGGTGGACACCAGCGCTGCCTCGTTGCCGTTACCGATGTAGTACTTGCTGCCGCGCGCAATATAGCTGCCGTCGGCCTGCGGAATGAGCCGCATGCTGGAAGAGTAGATATCCGCTCCATGCTCGCGCTCCGACAGCCCGAAGGCGAAGACCGCACCTTCTTTGAGCAGTTGCGCCGCACGCTGCTTGACCTGCTCGTTGTCGCCGTTAAAGATTGGTCCCAGCCCGAGCATGGAAACCTGGAAGGTGTACCAGTACGTGATGCCGTAAAAGCCGGCAATCTCGGCAAACTCCACGTTGCGCAACGTATTCCAGGCGGCGTTTTCGCCATAGCCCTGCGGCGTCATCAGGGTGGCCAGCACTTGGCGGGACTTCATGAAGTCGACAAATTCATGGTTCCAGGTTTTCTCGTGCCAGTCCTTCTTGAGGCTTTTTAAGCCTTTCGCTTCGAACCAGTCGGCCACGGCCTGCAACATCTCATTGGTGTGCTGGTCGGGGTGTTGACCGCGATAGGTTTTGGGGTTGAACAGGAACATCAGTTTTTCCTCAGTTACCCGGCGTTTTCACCGGATCGGCCGGCCGTGGCGGCAAAATGCCCGGCTGGGTCGCCAAGCGCTGCAGCACCTCCTGGATGGCCCGGTCCAGCTGGGGGTCTTCGCCCCGGAGCACCGCCTCGGGTGGATTATCCACCTCGATGTCGGGACTCACTCCCTCACCTTCAATGGTCCATTCACCGGCTGCTGAAGCAGTTCCGAACTGGGGCACATAAACACTGCCACCGTCGATCAGTCCACCGAGGTCGGTGATGCCGATGACGCCTCCCCAACTGCGTTTACCGATCAGGGGGCCCAGTTCCAGCGCCTTGAACGCGGCCGGGAAAATATCGCCATCGGAGGCCGAATCCTCATTCAATAATGCGACCAGCGGGCCGGTGAAAACGGCAGTCGGGTAGGTGCCCACATTACTCCATGCCGCGGTTGTAGTCCCATGAACACGTGGCCCCGGTCCAGCCGGTTGATCAACATTTGTGAAACGTTGCCGCCACCGTTGCCGCGCACGTCGATGATCATGCCCTGCTTGCGAATTTGGCCGTAATACCACTTGATGAATTCATAGATACCGGCCGGCCCCATATCCGGAACATGCAGATAGCCGATTTTTCCGTCCGTTTTTCGCGTGACATAATCACGATTATGCTGCACCCACTGCAAATAGATCAGATCATTCTCGCTGCTGATCGGATTGATAATGACCGTGTGCCGGTTTTTGCCGCTCGCGTCATCGGCCACCGTCAGTTCGACGAGTTTTCCACCGGCCCCTTTCAACAATGAATACGGATTGGTGCCGCCGCCAGCGGCCGCCCGTTGATCGCAAGAACGTAGTTGCCTTCGCTAACCCTGATGCCCGGTTCCGTCAGTGGCGAGCGGTATTTATCTTCCTCGTTCTGGCCCGCATAGATCGAGTCGATGCGATACAAACCTGCATCACGGTCCAGTTCGAAGGTGGCCCCCAGCAAGGCATCCGCGGAGCGCTCTGGCGCACCCATGTCACCGCCCGCGATATAAGCGTGCCCTACGCTCAACTCGGCGATCATTTCTCCAATGAGGTAGTTCAGGTCAGCGCGATGGGCAACGTACGCCACCAGCGGACGGAATCGTTCCCGTAGCGCTTCCCAGTCGTAGCCATGCATATTGCGGACGTAAAAATGGTCGCGGAAGCGGCGCCAGACTTCGTCGAAAATCTGTTCGTACTCAACGGAACGAACGCGTTGTGCCGACAAGCCGTCCAGCGCGACTTTCTTCGCTTCCTGTTCGCCTTCCTTGATGTCGAAAGCGATTCAGCTTGCCCGACTGGCTGACGATGACATGGTCACTATCCGCTGCGGCGGCATAACCCCCGACATCACTGGCGATTTCGAATGTTTTCCGGTCTTTCAGGGAATAGGCGATCAAGGCCGGCTTCGCATAGGAATCGCGCCCATAGAAATTGGCGCCGCTGCGAATCATCAAAAGATGATCCTTGCGGGCGGACAGGCTCGAATAGTTGTCGAATTCCACCGGCGCCCGGGCCACCCGGCCGGCGAGCCCATCGAAGTCGATGCGAACGGTTACCGCATCCTCACCGTCTTTCTTGTCTTTCTCATCGTCTTTATCTTTTTCTGTCAGACCTTCGGTGTTTTGTGGCGCGAAGGGATTGGTGGCTTCCTCTGTCAACATCAATGCATATACGCCGGTGTTGCGGTTGGCCAGGTAGTTCCACTCGATCCGGCCAAGCTGCGGCGTGAACATCCTGTCTGAGAGGAAATAGAGCTGTTCGCCCGAGGCGGAAAAAACCGGGTTGTACTCGCTGAACATCTCACCGGTGATGCGTTGCGAGGCTCCGGTTTGGTTATCCCAGATATACAATGAGCGATAGCCGTTTGCATCTTCCACCGAGTATGCGAGCCAGCGCGCGTCCGGTGACCAGGAAAAATCGTGCTGGACTATACCGCCATCATCACCCACCAGGCGCTTGTTTTTACCGTCCTGGTCAATCACCCAGATGCGCGCCTCAGCGTCATCGTACGCAAGCTTTGAGCCGTCCGGCGACCAGACCGGGTGATACAGCCGTATATCAGATTCGCGGGTCACCTGCACAGCGGCGGACTGGCCCAGGTGGTCGCGAATGACCAATTCTTCTTCGCCGCTCGCATCGGAAATCCATGCGACCCGGTCGCCTTTGGGTGACCACGCAATTTCACGATCATGCGCACCGGAGCTGGCCGTCAAATTACGCACAACACCGTGTTCGACCGGCACCGAAAACACCTCGCCACGCGCCGCGAGCAAAACCCGCTCGCCGTTCGGGCTGAGATCAAACCCTTCAATATGATCTGCAACCTTGACCAGTTCACCCAGGTTCAGGCCGCTGTCTGCAGGTACGGTCACATCAATCGGCGTATCCGCACCACTATTTACATTCAAGATGCGCAAAGCGCCATCCAGTTCATACACAATGCGATCTGATCCGTCGTCACTGGCCCACCGAACGTCCAGCCCCTGGTGCTGCGTCAGTTGGCTGGTTTTGCCGCTGTCGATGTCATAGCGGTAGATATTCAGGTAGTCGTCACGGTCGGACACAAAATAGATGTCCTCGCCCATCCACATCGGGTCGCGATCGGTGCGGACATGGTTGGTGATGTTTTGTGAACCCGAACCGTCGAGTTCGAACAGGTACAGATCCTGGGCCCATCCACCCTGGTATCGCTTCCAGGTCCGGAAATCGCGAAACAGCGGCGAGAAAACGGCCCGCTTGCCGTCAGGAGAAAGCGCGCCGGCGCCGGAAATCACCATGGGCAGCGCTTCGGGCAGCCCGCCTTCGCGTTTGACGGTGTATAAGCGTGAATCGGTCAGCCCAAAGCCGTCCCGGACCGAACGGAACAGCACCGCTGAGCCGTCGGGAGTCCAGCCGTAAACCTGGTGGTCGTAGCCCCAGCGCGCCGGCAAAGGGCCCTCAGAGGGATACCAGGTCAAACGAAGCGGCTCTCCCCCGCTGGCCGGAATGACATAAACCTGTTCGCCGCCATCGTACTGCCCGGTAAACGCAATGTGCTCACCATCGGGCGAAAACTTCGCGAACAACTCCAGGCCCGGGTGTGACGTCAACTTCCGCGCAGCGCCACCCCTGGTATCGGCAATCCAAAGGTCGCCGGCGTAGCTGAATACCACCTGATCGCCGTGTAAGTCCGGAAACCTCAGGAGCCTCGTATCCGCATCAGCAATGGATGCAACGAACAGCAGTAAAACAATGGAAAGTAATGAACGCATGGGTAATTTCCTGCTCAGGTGAACATTGTTTGGCGCGCCCGGAGAGACTCGAACTCCCGACCACCTGGTTCGAAGCCAGGGACTCTATCCAACTGAGCTACGGGCGCTTAGCAGCGTATTCTAACTTATTAAAAATGTCGTAGGCGATCGCTATACGCACGGCTTGACGTCGGCGTAACTCTTACGGCTCAGAAACCCCCAGATCCCTGCAAATTTTTCGGCACAGCAGATCACTGATTTCATTGTGTCGCGGAACTGCTGAACGAGCCCTGTTTTCTGGATTGCCCCACCAGGAATGCTTAGCGCCTTCGCGGATAAGTTGACAGCCTTGCTTGTTAAGGTGCGATAAAAATTTGCGTCGCTTCACGCAGAGATTCGAACTTCTTCAAAATCTTCGCCTGCGGCCTGCTGGGCCTCCTCGCGATTCATCTCAAGCGCTTCTTTAAGTGCAGAATGGAGATTCTCTAGCAACTCTTCCCTGGAGCTTCCCTGGGTATTCACGCCCGGGACCTCCTCAATCCAGCCGATCCAGAGCTCACCATCCTTTTGAATAGCTGCAGTGTACTGATTCATGAATGGAATCATACTACTGAAATCTCCAGGGGGCATCCGATTACATTTTTCCAGTATTCATTACGTAGAGACTAATCGCTCAGCTTAGAGCCGAACAAGAGCAATAGTCTGAATGATTTGTAGGAGATTGCCCCGTTCTCTTCGAACCCTTTGAGTTCGATGCGGCGTGACCAGAGCGGCTGCGGTCTTGATCCGCTGGATGACTTCAAGTACAACAACAGCTTCTGGGTGCACGAAAAAAGACATTTGCTGGCCGCCCGTCAGATATATGAGCGTGTTATGTATTTAAGAATATTAATTGTAATTTTGGTTTATTCTTGTGCCAGCTTGCCGGCCAGTGCCGCACAGTTCCTGGATCAGGAAAAACTTGCGCAAGGGGTTGGCGCTTTTTTTGCTGAGAAGTCAATTGACAATACAACACCGGGCTGCGCGGTTGGAGTTATTGAAGGCGGCAGGTGGGCGTTACGCAAAAGCTATGGCATGGCTAACCTTGAACATAATATTCCGATCACGAACAAGTCGATCTTTCGCACCGGATCACTTTCAAAGCAATTTACTGCCGCGGCGATTGCTCTATTGGCTGAAGAAGGCAAGATTGACCTGGACGCGGATATACATACCTATTTGCCGGATCTGGCTGAGTATGGCCATAAAGTAACGATCCGCCAGATGATTCACCACGTCAGTGGTATACCGGATTACGAGGAAGGCCTGCCGGCGCTGAAAACAGCGGATGGTAAAAACTTGCGCTTGGAAAACCAGGATTACCTGACCATAGCGGAGTTTTATGACCGGGTGAAAGCGGTCCCCTTGTTCGCACCACCAGAAACTGAATTTGCATATTCAAACACGGCCTATTTTTTGCTGTCACAGATTGTGCAGGCTGCGTCGGGGCAATCATTGCGTGATTATGCCGAAACCAACATCTTTGCCCAATTGGGCATGGACGAAAGCTTCTTTAACGATGAAGTGAATGATGTGGTCAAAAAACGTGTTGATGGATATACTCGCAATGAAGACGGGTCTTATTCCATCTACATGACAAACCTCAGCTGGGTGGGTGATGGTGGTGTTTATACGAATTTGGATGATTTTTTGAAATGGGATCAGAATTTTTATCATAATCGCCTGGGCAACAAGGGAACTGATCTTGTCAGGCAAATGGAACAACCCTATAGCGTGAGCGACGAGTACGCATGGGGACAGAATGTCGGCACGTATCGCGGCTTAAAGCAAATAGCACATTCGGGATCGTGGGTTGGTTTCACCAGTTATTATGTACGTTATCCAGAGCGGCAAACATCGATTGTCACCTTCTGCAACTCCAATGTCATAGACGCGAGTGTGGCCAAGAAAATACGTGATCTGGTGCTTGATCAAATGACAGACTTGGCGAGCCCATAAATGGTCCCCCTCAAAGAATACCCCGTAGTTCTCAGTCAGGACGTCATCTGGGGAGACATGGATGCCTTCGGGCACATCAACAACACCGTGTACTTTCGGTATTTCGAAGATGCACGTCTTGCCTATTTCGATAAGATCGGTGTTCACGAATCCAAAGAGCAGTTTGACATAGGCCCCATCCTCGCAAAGACTCATTGCAATTTCAGGTTGCCCCTGGACTATCCGGATCGCATCCATATCGCTACTCGCAGCAGCATATTGTCACCGAAAACATTCAATATGGAGTACGCAGTTTTCAGTGAAAAACACAACTCCATTGCTGCTGAAGGAGAGGGCCTGATCGTGTATTACGATTATGCCAATGGAAAAAGCTGCGAGATTCCCGAGGCAATTGTCGCGGCGATCAATGCGCTTGAGGGGTGATCCCTGTCCCTTTTGTCATGGCCCCGGACCCGATCCGGAGCTGCGTGATGAGCATAGGGTGAGGGGTTTTAGTTGCGTTGGATGGCGCCGTGGTCAGTTATTTGTTGGAGCCTTTAGGTAGTTCCACTTTTCCTTGCGAGATCAACCCCTGAAGAGCCCTGTTTACTGACTTGGAGCTGGGGAAATACTTTGCTACTTCTGGATCCAGGAGGATAAGGTTTGTGCCTTCCTTGTAGCGCTTGGCATACTTGCCGCGCTCTCCTTTCTCAAAATTGTATTCATTTCTCATTATGGATTCTGCTGGTAGTGTTTGCGTTCTCGTTTGGAGGCATACCTTGCATTAATAATTCTAATTCTATCACTTCGCTCGGTGTACGATACGACGACAAGTTTTCCTGTCTCACTGAGGCCGAGATGTAAAAACCGGTGTTCAAATACAGAATGATCAGGATCTCGGATAGTCAGCGAGTGTGGGTCGGAAAACGCTGTTGAGCCTTCCATGAAAGTAATTTCATGCTTCCCCCTGTTTTTCTCAGCTTTAAGTGGATCCCACTCGAATTCCAGCAACATTTGACTCCCAAGACAATAACCAGACTGCAATTTGCCTGTGCTTTGAATGTTGTATTCAGGATATCCGGTCAGAATTGAATTGAATGTCGGCAGATGACTATGATAAATGCAGGATATTTACTTTCATTATTAAATGAGAAATTGGCAGAAATTCATTAATGATCATCCACTGCACCAAAAAACTCGCTGTCAGGTTGCCGAACGTCAGTCCCGAACCACTGGTCGAAGACAGCCCCTTGGGTAGCTGGCACGCCAACTTCTATACAAAGGAATGAGGGCCAGCGAATGCCTGTTTCCTGACAGGGCAATGAAGCAGATTCTGATGGCCATTTGAAACTACCCGCTGGTAGTTTCGGTACCAGCCCAAATTTTCAGAATGCCATTAATCCGGCTGCGCACTTTCCGGCTGGCGCTGCCGGACCACTGCTCCAGCGCATGAATGTACTTGCTGTCGCCGGAGTCAGCGATCACATCGAGAATTCGGTGAATGACCTGGGGGTTCATGTCGTTTAGCCAATTAAAAGTTTTGTCCGGGTCTCCCTCTTTCAGCTGCCGGTCCAGTCTGGCCAGTTTTTCAGCGGCGAAGGTCTCCTTTTCGATTTCCCAACCCAGTGGGGTGTAAACCAGCATCGGCAAGCGGTAATCGTATTCGATGCGCAGGTATCCGTTGATGATCAGCCAGTCGATCCGCGCCATGACCTGATCGAGGCTGAACTCGCGCAGGGCGCCGTATGCGGGTGACTTGTGCAGCTCCAGTTCCAGCAGCCGTTTCTCTTTTGAGCCTTTGAGGATCTTGGCCAGCAGGGTGCGCCCGCCGCTCCCGATTAATCCATCTGCACCCCGGAGGATCAGAGCAATTTCCGGCTCTGACAGCGGTTCGATTCCTTTGCTGTCCGGATGCACCGGCACCCGGTGAACTTTTCTTCCCATTCTTCACACTCCCTCCGTCACCCCGGAACACACTCCCTCCGTCACCCCGGAATTTGCACAGCAAACTTCCGGGGTCCAGCATGCCTTTATAATAACTCCACCCCCTCAGCCAAAACACCAGCCAAAATGAAAAACCTCCTGAAAAACATCCCCCCAAGCCTCCCTGATGAACTCTTCGAAACCCTGGTCAAGACAGACACCATCCACATCGAGCGAATCATCTCAAAAGGGCCACAGCTCCCCCGGAGAGCTGGTACGACCCGGACCAGAACGAATGGGTGTTGGTGCTAAAGGGCGCGGCGCGCCTGGCCTTCGAGGACGGCAGCGAGGTGATCATGGGGCCGGGGGATAGTTTGGAGATTCCAGCGCATGTGAAGCACAAGGGTGGTGTGGACAGATCCGGAGAGGGGAAACGGTTTGGGTGGGGGTTCATTACATGTAGGAGGGGAGTCATCCGCGAACAGCCACTTCATCTATTGACTACCAAGCCGAAGCATCACGATTTTTTATGTTCTTCCGACTGCCTTATGGCATCAAGCTTTGTAAGCCCCCATCTCCTCGCGCACTACCCGGCGCAGGGTTTCTTCGGTAAGTGGTTCGTGTTCCAGGCTTTCCCGCAATGTCCGGTTGATCATTGTTTGATAGCCGATCCCCTCGGATTTTGCCAACTGGCGGAATGCCTCAATGACATAATTGTCGAGCATGATGGTGATACGCTTCTTGCCCGTTGCCTCGGCCTGGAGCCTGGCAAGATGCCGCACATCTTTTGCTCGCCTGGCTTTTGAGAAAGTCGTATTCTTTACGCATAATGCTTTGCCTCGCGCCTGGTTGATTTGCGGGCGGATATCAATCTGATTCGTTCCTCTCGCAGCGTGTATACGACGGTCAACAAACGAGCTTGATTGCTCTGCCCCACCAATATCCAACGGAATTCATCTTTGGCGTCCGGATCTTCCGTGCATAACGCCATAGGGTCATATAGTGATGTCGCCGCCTCTTCAAAAGTAGATTCCATGCTTTTTCAGATTTGCCTTGGCTTTGGAAACATCATAATCAATTTCCATAGAAAATTATACATATATTATATGCATGTATGCCATCGATCCGTCATCACGAGTAAGCAAATACCTGTAGATTAACCGCCTGGTCAGGAAACGAGTGTCAGGATTTGACGCGGAAGACCGTCGGAATTTATCGCGTATTCAAGTAGTTTTTACATGAAACAACAAAACAATCACACTCCGGGGATCAATCGCCAAGCCAGGGGTAAGTGGATTGCCTGAAGGCCTGCAGGTCACCTTTCCAGTTGGAAACCAGTAATGCCTGTGTTTCGGCTGCCGCTTTCAGGTTGCCGGCGGCTTCCTGCGCCCGTGCCAGGCCCAGTAGCGCCAGGCTTCGATTGGTATTGCGTAACAAAGACAGCTCGAACACGGTAATCGCCTCTTGCGGGCGGCCCTGTGCCAGCAGCATTTCACCAAGTAATTCATTTGGGGGCTTGGGGATGTGCGGCGGGCCGTATACCAGTGCCCGGCCATTTTCATCGGCGGCTGCGGTACGGAGCAACTCGATGGCCGCATCGGCTTTACCGTCCCGGAACATCAATAATGCCTCCAGTTCACGGGCCATGATGGTGGCGACAAGATAGCCATCTTCCGAAGTGGCCAGCTTGTCTTCATGCAGGCCCTCTTCCGCGGTCTTTACCGTGGTAGATGCGATCCGGCCCTGCATTTCCTCGAATACGGTCGCCGCCTCATTCAGCTTACCCATCGCAACCAGGCTGTAGCCGGTCGCGAAATCATCCGTAATGCGGAAATCGAGCGGCATTTCGGGAAGATCAATACGGTTCAGCGGGTGCTCCCCGACCGGGTCATCAGCGATGTAGCTGGCGCGGAACAACACGTAATGCCGGTTCGAGTAGAGGTCATTCAGTTCATCGCGGTCCTGCTTCATCACTTGCATGGTCTTGTGCGCCTCGCCGTATAGGCCTTGCTGCAGCAAAGCGTACTCCAGCCAGTGCATGGCGTGCTTGCTGCGTTTGGCGACTGGCTTGCCAGCCCGCTGCATGGCTTCCTCGGAAACACGGACCGCGGTAATGTTGGCTTTCACCACCTCGTCCCACATACCCAGCGAAGTGTAGATGTGCGAAATCATATGCTGCGCATGCGAAGCAGCCGGCGCGATGGTTGCATACACGCGTGCCGCACGCAGGCCCAGCGGTGCGTGCACCTGGTCATCATAGGAATGAATCAGGTAGTGCGCGGCGCCCGGGTGACGGGGCTGTTTGGCAAAAACCTCTTCCAGGACGGCAGCGGCGCGCATATAGGTGCGGAAATCGCGCTCATACACCGAACCCAGGATGGACAAGCCATAAAAGGAAGCAGCTTCCAGATCGTCCGGCCAGGCTTCGTGCGCGCGCTGCATGGCCTGCATGTAAGCGATATCGCGGGAAGGTTTGTCACCCGGATTTTCTTCGCCAAAGCCATATAGAATCTCGACGGCATCGAGAAAAGCCTGTTCACGCGCTGTGATTTTGCGCCCGGTTTCCGGTGGGAGTTTGGCCAGTACGTTCAGCGCTTCTTTGCGATCCTGATCGGCCCACAGTGGATGATTCAGCGTCATCGCCTCGCCCCAGATCGCCATCACGAAACCGGAATCGATGGC
>PVMK01128202.1_pt1 | contig 36724 bp, 32 predicted proteins | sample 1853481 | NCBI WGS metagenome assembly PVMK01 (sample SAMN08533507, study PRJNA380276) | Marine sediment metagenome, whole genome shotgun sequencing project. | reverse complement strand
CCGCAGGTGTACGAGGTTCGAGGGGGCGTGCTCCAATCGGTCGAGTGACGCTCAGGACAGGATGAGCCACGCGCCCACGACTAGCGCGGCGGCGAATGTGAAGCCAATCGCAATCGTGGCGGCCCGGTGGGCTCGCATGGGCAGTGCCACGGGGATGCTGCTCGGGTACGCGAACGGCGGGATCGATTCCAGCACGGGAGCGTCGGGTGCCAGCTCCAGGGCCTGTTCGATCTCCGACACGGGGGTGCTTGCCCAGCGTTCGACGCCTGGGTCGAGATCGAGCGCGCGCAACATGGCTTCGGGAAGCTCGACCGCGCTTCCGAAGCGGTTGACCTTGTCCTTGCTGAGACCCTTCTTGACGACGTCGTCGAAGGGCCAGGGGTAGCCTGGACTGGATGCGCTCACTGGCGGTGGCTCCTCGCCGACGATGTTCGCAAGGATCGCGGCGACGTTTTCCCCAGGGAAGGCGACCTGGCCGGTCGACAGCTCGTACATGATCGCAGCGAGCGCGAACACATCGGTGCGCGAATCGAGGTCGAGTTTCCCCGTCGCTTGCTCGGGCGACATGTAAGACGGCGACCCGAGTGTGGTGCCGAGCGCGGTCAGCTTGGGCGCAGACGCTGTCTCGAGCTTGACCGAGCCGAAGTCGAGGATGCGGATCTCGTCGCCGCCGGCGCCTGCGCACACGAAAATGTTGTCCGGCTTGAGGTCACGGTGAATCACCCCGTGGGCGTGCGCATGGTGCAGCGCGAGGGCGATTTGGCACACGACGCGGACGGCGCGCGCTGGTCGCATCGCCCCTTCCCGCGCCAGAACCAAGCTGAGCTCCTCGCCTTCCAGGAACTCCATCGCCATGAACTGAGTGCCGTCGGCCGTCTTGCCGAAATCGCGCACGTCGACAATGTGATCGTGGCGCAGCGACTTGGCGGTTTCGTACTCCCGCTCGAAGCGCTGGACAGCAATTGCGTCGCGCGCAACGTCAGAGTGAAGCGCCTTGATCGCGACGCATTCTCCGGTCTCACGATGGCGGGCTTCGTACACCGAGCCCATGGATCCATCGGCAACGTGGGCGACCAGCATGTAGGCGCCCAACTGCTCCCCTATTCGGTGCACCATCGCGCTCTCATGCTAGCGAAGCGGCCTTCGCGTCACCAAGTTCCGAGGCAGGCGCCTCACTCGGCGCGTTCGGGCAGGCCAGACATCGAGAGCATCCGATCGACGCCTTGTTGGTCGTAGTGAACCAGCCCTCGCGCTTCGAGGCTTTGCACGATCGCGGCAATCTTTGCGAATCGCTTCGCCTGGCTCAATTGCCGCCGAATCTCGTCTTCGACCTCGTCGATGGTGCGCACCGTCTCGGGCAGGATCTCGGCCACGACAATGGCGTGCCACCCATATGAAGTCTCCACGACTTTCTTGAGAGGCCCCTCAGATTCTGCGGCGAAGATCGCGTCTTTGTAGGACTTCTCCAGCTTCGCCATCTTGCTGACCGCCGGAAGGTCCTCCACTCTCACGTCGAGAGTCAGGCTTTCCGGCCCGCCGTCCGCGTAGCGCTCATAGACGGTCTTGAGGTTTCTGGCCTGCCCCAGCTCGCGTAGGATCGAGTCGGCGAGCGCCTCGGCGGCTTCGCTCTGCTCCTCGACCAAGATGTGCCATGAGCGACGACGCTCCGGAGCCCGGAAACTGTCGGTATGCAGGGCGTAGGTCTTCTGAATCTCTTCCTCAGAGATCGACTCGGGCATGTTTTCCTGCTCGAGGTCGTAGAGCATCGTGCGCACCATCAGTCGTTCGAAGATGCGCTCGTCCTCCCGATCCTCGGTGAATCCGAGACGCTCGGCTTCTTGCAGCAAGAGCGCTTCGTCGATGATGCGGTCGAGCGCGGCCTCCGCGCCGACCTCCCCGACTGCCATGCGCTCCTCGACCTCGAGCGCACCGATCGAACGCCCCCCAACACGGGCGACGATGTCGTCCACGATGGGGTCGTGCTGTCGCTCGGCCTGAGGCGCACCGAAGTCCCGTTGGCAACCCGCGAGTGCCGCAATGCCGAGCACAGCAATGATGATGACGATACGCACCACGGCTCATCCGCCGCTGGTCTTAGCCCGCATCACCCGCACGACTGCGAAGGCGCGCCTGAATCGGGAGCGCCTCGCCACGGAACCGAGTCCACAGGGACTGGCCTTCCTCGCGGATCCGAAGCTCGTCGACCTTGGCGACCGCTCCTGAGCTGCCGTTGACGGCGATTTGATCGAGCGCCATCAGTGCGGAGAGGCGAACACCGAGGTCATCGCTGCCGAGCTGGCCGACCAACGCGTCGATGGCCTTGTCCTTGCCGGCCGCGTAGCGACCCAGCATGTACGCCCCCTTGCGTGCCTGGTTGGCTTCTGCGCTGCTCGCTTTGGAAACCCAGCAGTCGACACTGGTGTCGCACTCTTTGGCGAGCTCGAGCAGCGGCTTACGCTCCTCGAACTTCTCCCGGTACCCACCAGCCTCGGAAGGCTTCTCGCTCGCAATGGCTCGAGCAAGGTTTGCCGCCTCTGACTTGTTTGCGAGGAGCGCGTAGTTCTGTACGGCGATCAGACGAATCTCGGGGTTGGCCTTCTTGTCGACCACCTGTGCATAGATGAACGGCATCATATCCGCGTCGTACATGTGCGCGATGGCGGCGATCAATTGCCCGCGCATGGCCACGCCTTGATACCCCTTGGGAAGCTCGCCGTAGACCTTCTTCAACGTCGATCGCACGCGATCCTTCTGCGCCTCGGGAACCTCGATCCGCACCAAGGCGATCGAGGCGTTCAGCTTGCGGGGCGTGTCTGAGGATGCCGCTTCTTTGAGGAGTGGCTCCAGTGCCTCGGAGAACCCAAGCGCGCCAAGGGCGAAACTTGCTTCTCCGCCGGTCACCTGTCGAACCGTCATGCTGTTGGCCAGGTCAGGCCTACGGGCTTTGACGGCATCGATGTAGTGCTTCGCGATCGCGTTGGCCGTGCCGTCTTTGCCCGCCAGCACCGCGAGCAGCGGCTTGAGCGAGGGGCGTCCAACCAAGATCAACGCCTCGGCGGCCACATCGTTCATCCGAAGCTCCGGATGATTCGGAGCGAACAAGAACAAGCACTTGATGAGCGCGGGAATCGCTGCCGGGTCCTTCAGCTCGCCGAGCTGCTGGGCCGCCAGGCGATTGATGAGGAAGTTCTGCTTCTCGTCTTGCTTCGTGGCGATGCTGGTCAGGATGTCGGTGGCGCCCTTGTCCTTCAGCGCGCCGAGCGCGCGAATCATGGCCACGCGCATGTTGTTGTCCTCTGTGCGCGAGTCTGTGATGCGCTCCAACGAGCGCGCGAGCGCTTGAATCACGTTGGGCCGCTCGGCTACGGGAACCTCCATCGCCTGCATGATCTGGGCGGCGCGAACGGCGTGATCCTCCGACACCTCGGTTCGCCAGTTCAGCGCTTCGATCAGCGCCGGCATGCTGCGCGGATCCTGAATCTCGTACAGGAGCTCCAACATGGCTAGCCCGTTGATTCGGTCTTCCGGGTAGTCGAGATAGGCTCGCGTGAGCGGATCGACCATGACATCGGCGACTGCCTGCACCTCCGCGCTATTTCGATCTCCGCCGTTCGCGGCAAGCGTTTCGGTGTAGACTTTCTTGAGATTGAAGATCGCATTCTCGCGACGAACCGGATCGGAAAGCTCACTCGCTTGCCCCTCCGGATCGTTCTCCGCGGCGTGACAACCCAAACCGAGCGCTGCAGCAAGAACTGCAACCGCCCACCCCCTGTGGCGCACAATCATTCTGAACCTCCCCACGGTCCGTTTTCCTATTCGTTACGAAGGCTTACGCAACTAGGTCATGATAGCGAGGACGGATCGAGGCTGTCAAACCTTCTTCAACCGCCCTGCGAGAGCTGAAGATCCCAGCGGAGGTCGGCCCGGCCTCGAGCGCCGGTGAAGCGCAAAACCATGAACTTGGCGCCCTCGGGAATCGTTTTTCGGCCATCGGCCTCGACCGCGGGAAACGTCAGGCGAAACGTCTGCCGGTAGGGGTTCACTTGGGGGAAGTAGACCCGATCCACGGCCGTCGGGCGCTTCACTCGCTCCATGAGCAGGGGGATGGTCTGGTTGCCCTCCGGGTCGATGAGCAGAACCCGCCAAGCCGAGGTCTTGCCAGCCAGGTTGGATTCTCGGAAATCCATCCCGGACAGGGTCACGAAGAAGCGGTGCTCCTGGCGGGAGCTCGCCAAGCTCGCATCGAGCATTTCGTCGCGCGCCTCGGGCTTGAGGCTGTAGTCGTAGGCATAGCGAATGACATAGGCCCAGCGGAACTCCCAGGATTCGAAGGTCGCCGCCACGTGGATCTCGTGAGTCAGCTCCTTCCACGAGAAGGTTTCTTTCTCGCGCGTCCAGGCCTCCCAGACGCGGAGGTACGACTCCGGCGTGAAGGTTCGCGCGCTCGGTTGCATGGAGATCTTGTGCTGCTTGCAACCCGAGGCCACCAAGACAGCCAGGATGAGCCAGAGCATCCAGGCGCGACTCATGCGTCCTCCATGAAATCAGTACGGTCGTAGAGCGCGCTGAAGGACACCCCGGCATCGCGAATGGCCGCAGCCCCACCTTCGAGCCGGTCGACCACGGCGATGACACCCGCGACCTCGAGACCTGCGTCACGGACGGCCTGGACCGCGCGAAGTGTCGAGCCGCCCGTGGTGACGGTGTCTTCGACGATCACGAGCTTCGCGTTGGGGTCGAGACGGTCGGCGCCTTCGAGCATCTTTCGGGTGCCGTGTTCTTTGGTCGACTTGCGGATGTAGACCGCATCGACGGGACCGCCGTCCGTCCAGGACGCACACGCGACCGCCGACGCCAACGAACAGCCTCCGAGCTCGACGCCGGCAACGGCGGAAACGGGCCCTAGCGCGTCGCGAATTCGTTCGAGCAGAGCCTGGCCCACCAGCGCGTGGCCCTCGGCCAAGAGGACGGCTGGCTTACAGTCGATGAAGAAGTCGCTCTCCTTCCCAGAGCTGAGTACGAAGTTGCCGCGACGGAAGCCGCGGTCCCGGAGAAGCTCGAGCAGTCGATCCACCGGGGAGTTCCACCACGTCCGGGCCGCTCGCGCAACCGCGAACTCACGTGGCCCAGGGGCATGGGTGAGGGCTTCGTGGTACGGTCCGGCGCCCCAGCGGCGAACTTAGAGGACACGTTGCCGACACCCGATGCCCCGCTTCGCGGGATGGATGACTTGCTCGCACTGTTCCACGACGCAGAGAAGCCGCGTGAGCGTTGGCTGATCGGAACGGAAGCGGAGCGAATCGCGGTGCAACGGGCCACCGGCCAGCACCTTCCGTATGATGGCCCGGTCAGCGTGGTCGCGATCTTCGACCGGCTGATCGCCGCGCACGGATGGGAGGCCGTGCGGGAGACCCCGGGGGGGCCGATCATCGCCTTGCGGCGCGACGAAGCCTCGGTGACGCTCGAGCCGGGCTCGCAGATCGAGCTGTCGGGGGCGCCGTACAAGACGGTGCATGATGGCAAGGCGGAGTCCGACGCGCATTGGGCCGACCTTCGGCCGGTCATCGACGAGCTCGGACTGGTGTGGCTCGGGGTCGGATGCCACCCGTTCGCGTCGGTCGAGGAGCTCGGTTGGGTGCCGAAGATGCGTTACGAAGTCATGCGCGAGTACATGCCGACGCGAGGCTCGATGGCCGGCGACATGATGACCAAGACCTGCACCGTGCAGGCCAACCTCGACTATGCGTCCGAAGAAGACGCGATGCGTAAGCTCCGTGTGGGTCTTCGGGCGCAACCCATCGTCACCGCCATGTTCGCCAACAGCCCGTGGGAAGGCGGCAAGCGGAGCGGCTATCGCTCGTATCGCGCCCTCGCCTGGCTACACATGGACCCGGACCGATCCGGGCTGCTGCCCTTCGCATGGAAAGACCATCCGTCATACGTCGAGTACGTCGAATGGGCGCTCGCGGCGCCGATGTTTCTCGTCAAGCGCAACGGGAAGCCCTATTACAACACCGGCCAGACGTTCGGTTCGTTCATGGAAGAAGGCTTCCAGGGCATCGAGGCAAATTACGCCGACTGGGTGGATCACCTGAGCACCCTCTTCCCGGAAGTGAGGCTCAAGAATACGCTCGAATACCGTGGCGCAGACGTGCAACACCCGGAGATGTCCTTCGCCCTCCCCGCTCTTTGGAAGGGGCTGCTCTACGACGAGGACAGCTTTCGCGCGCTCGAGGGCTTGGTGGACCGGTGGTCGTTCCCCGAGGTCGAGCGTCAACGCGACGCGCTCGCGCAACATGGTGTGCAAGCGAAGTTCATGGGCCGCGACGCGGCCGACTGGGCCGGGCAAGTGTTGGAGCTTGCGGAGGCCGGGCTGCGGCGCATCGGCGACCGAAACGACGAGAGCGAGGACGAAGCCGTGCTGCTGCAGCCTCTACGCGGGTTGCTCGAAGCTTCGCGATGTCCGGCAGACGTCTTGCTCGAACGGGTGGGCGACGATTTTCCATCGCGCGACGCAGTGATTCGCGTGGCCGGCCTTTAGGCGCGCGCGGGCGTGCGCTGCGTCCGTGGCTTGGCGTTTGGCGCCTGGTGCTTCAGCACCTGGCCGAGAGCGTTGCCCTGCAGCACAGCGGAGCTGCAAAGCATTCCGCCCATCAGGGCCCCCACGACGCCGGCCGAGCACACGTCCGCACCGGTGAGATACAGGCCCTTGATCGGCGTACGCGGACGAAGCCAGCGTTGTTCGAAACGACGTGCCGTGTGTTGCAGACCGTAGATTTCACCCTGCGGGTGCGCGGCGAAGTTGCGAGTCGAGAGCGGCGTCGAGAGCTCGGCGATTTCCACCTTTCCTCGCGTTCCAGGGGCATGCCGGTGGAGCGTATCGAGCAGACGCTCCGACAGGCTTGCCTTGAGCTCCTCGTACTCGGCGCCTCGCTTCTTCCACGACGTGTCTTCCCAGGCTTTGAACGGCGCGTACGGTCCCAACGTAAGCGCTTCGACGGTCGAATGTCCTGGGTGACGGCGATCGAAGTCCGGGTCCTTGGCGGACGGGAACGAGAGGTACACCACAGGAAGTGGGGCGTTGATATCTCGTTGGAAGCGCCTGAAGTTCTCCTCGTGCCTGTGGTCTGGGTAGACCCACAGGTTGGTCTTCTCGAGGCCCAGCTCCTCGGTCGTGCCCTTGAGACCGACGTACAACGACAGGTGGGCAACGGAGGGTCCAATTTCATCGGCCTTACTCGCAAAGCCGGTGGCGTTCGCAGCCTCCCGGGGCAGCAAGCGTGAGAACGTATTCAACACTCCAGCATCGCTGATCACCTTCGGCGCCCGGAACTCGCGGCCGTTGACGAGCTTGACGCCCACGGCTTGGCCGTCGTCGATGAGAATCTGCTCGACCTCGGCATTGGTGATCACCTCGCCTCCCGCCCGCTCGATGACCGGGAGGATGGCCTCGGCGATTCGAGCGGAGCCGCCGACGGGATAGGCGGCGCCCCGGAAGTAGTGGCTGGTGACCATGGCGTGAATGAAGAAACTGCTCTCGGCAGGAACCAACCCATAGTCTCCGAACTGTCCGGTCAGCACGCCGATCAGCTCTTGATTCTGGGTGATCTCTTCGATCACTTCGCGAGTCGGGCGCATCGCCTCTTTCAGCAGTGGGCGACGCATCATGCCCCCGAAGAGCTTCGAGACGAACGGTGGCACGGCCTTCTCTGCAAAGAACAGCTGCGCCTTCTTGGCGGTGGAAAGAACCTTCTCCAAGTACTGGTTGATCGCGTCTTTCTCGCTGGGGAAATATTCATGGAGCTGCGCGCGAAAGTTCTCGAGGCCCTTCACGTAGTCGTACGAATTGCAGCCGAGGATGATGCGGTCGTAGACCTCACCCATGTCGGCCCAGTCGAGCTCGCCATCCGTGATGAAATCGAAGATCCGGCGAGCCGAGCCGCGAGGGTGAGATACGTCACCGATGTAGTGAACGCCGACGTCCCATTCGTATCCAGGTCGCCGGAACGTGTGCGTGAAGCCACCCGCCGTGTAGTGCCGCTCCAGTACGAGCACGCGCTTGCCGTCGAGCTTGGCCATCGTTGCCGCGACGGAAAGCCCGCCGATGCCCGAGCCAATGACGATCGCGTCCCATCGATCGCCCAGCCCACGATGCTGCTTATAAGACGTCCCAACCCGCATCCCGTCTCCTCTCCCCCTCCACAACCCGGACGTCAACAGGGGACACTCTGCCCCGTCCCAACCTCGGAAAGTGTCCCTATTTCAGCGTGACAGCTGCCCAGGTGCGTTTGCCGGCTTTGATGATGTAGCGGCGGCCTTTGGGGAGTTTGGCTTGGGGGTCGGTGAGGCGGGTGCCGTCGATTTCTACGCCTCCTTGTTGGATGCGCCGGCGGCCGTCGCTCGAGCTCTTTACGAGGCCTAGGTCGCTGAGGAGCTTGGGGACCCAGACTGCGTCTTCTTCGAGGGTGACCTCGTGCTCGGGCATGTCGTCCGGGACTTGGCGTTTGGAGAACTGAGCAAGCCACGAGGCTTCGGCGGCGTTGGCCTGCTCGGTGTCGTGGTAGCGGGTGACGATCTCTTTGCCTAGCGCGATCTTCGCGTCGCGCGGGTTCATGTCGCCTGTGGCGCACGCGCGCTTTCGGCGCTCGACCTCGACTGTGGAGTCTGTGGAGAGCAGCTCGTAATAGCGCCACATCAAGTCGTCGGAGATGCTCATCAGCTTGCCGAATTGCTCCTTGGGAGGTTCGGCCACGCCGATGTAGTTGTCGAGCGACTTGCTCATCTTCGCGCCGACGATTTTGCCGCCTTCGGAACGCGCGTTGATGCCTTCTAGGATCGGCGTCGTCATGACGATCTGAGGGCGCTGTCCCATCTCGCGCATGATTTCGCGGCCGACGAGCAGGTTGAAGAGCTGGTCTGTGCCGCCAAGCTCGACATCGCATTCCAGTACCACCGAGTCGTACGCCTGGGCCAGGGGATACAGGAGCTCGTGGAGTGAAATGCTCTGGTGCTCCGCCCACCGGCGCTTGAAGTCGTCCCGCTCCATCATCCGTGCCAACGTGTACTTTCCCGCGAGCCGGATGACGTCGTCGAATGCCATCTTCCCGAGCCATTCGCCGTTGTAGACAATCTGCGTGCGCTCTTGATCGAGGATCTTGAAAGCCTGCTCGGCGTAGGTGCGCGCTCCCTCGAGGATCTCGTCGCGCGTTGGAACGGGACGCGTGCTGCTCCTCCCGGAGGGGTCGCCGATTTGCGCCGTGAAATCACCGACGATGAACACGACGTCGTGCCCGAACTCCTGGAACTGTCGCATCTTGTTGAGGAGCACCGTGTGGCCGAGATGGAGGTCCGGCCGCGTCGGATCGAAGCCTGCTTTGATCTTGAGAGGCTTGCCAACGTTCAGACGCTCGAGCAGCTCCGACTCGACGTGCAGATCGACCACACCGCGCTTGAGCTCGGCGAGCTGCGCTTCGGGCTTCATCCGTTGCCTCTATTCGCCAGGCTCGGAGAAGCCGTCTTCCACAACGCCCTCATTGACGAGCTCTTTGAGCTCCTTGCCGACCTTGAAGAACGGAAGGCGCTTTTCCGGCACCGGCACCGGCTTCCCCGTGCGCGGATTTCGACCGCTGTAGGACTTGTACTCTCGCACCGTGAAGCTCCCGAAGCCGCGGATCTCGATCCCCTCCCCTTGCTCGAGCGCCGACGTCATCGCGTTGAAAACGCAGTTTACAACGTGTTCAGCTCGGCTTTTGGTGATCTTCGTCCGCTGGGCTACAGCGTCGATGAGCTCCGACTTGGTCATCGATTCTCTCCCCATTGCGGGCCCAGTATATCCAGGCGCCTAGGCGCGTCAACAGCGATTTCGCGCACTTGCGTCCTTTCTACACATCCTGGGCCTCGCCGCAGGTCAGTCTGAGAGAAGAGTTGCAGCCCTGTTTTGTGAGGCGAATCGCAGTGTCCACAGCGATGGGTCAGGCCGAGTTGTCGAGCGCCGCGACCACGTCCGCGATGAGCTCGTCGGTGTCTTCGATTCCTACCGCATAGCGCACGAGGTTGTTCCTGATGCCGATCGCCTCCCGCTCCTCCGTGGTGAGCTCGAAGTAGCTCATCAGTGCTGGCTGCTCGATCAGCGACTCGACGCCGCCGAGACTCGGCGCAATGCGAGGGATCCGGCAAGCGTCGACGAACCGGCTCGTGCCTTGCAAGTCAGCGTCGACCTCAAAGGTCACCACACCTCCGAACCCGCTCATCAGTCGCTTCGCGGTTTCGTGATTCGGGTGAGAGGGTAAGCCGGGATACCAGATCTTCCGAACCCGCGGATGCTGTTCGAGCCGCTCGGCCAGCGACTGTGCAGAGGCGTTCTGCTGCTCTACGCGAAGCGCCAAGGTCTTGATCCCCCGGTGAATCAGGTAGGCCGCATGCGGATCGAGGCAGGCGCCAAGGACGCTGCGCAGATCGCGCACCAGCGAAATGACGCCGGCTTTCCCCGCCACTACGCCCCCGAGCACATCGTTGTGCCCGGCGAGGTACTTCGTGGCGCTGTGCACGACGATGTCGATCCCATAGGCCGCAGGCCTGAAGTTCACGGGCGTCGCGAATGTGCTATCGATCAGCGTCTTGACCTTCTTCTCACGGCAGATCGCGGCGACCTGTTCGAGGTCAGGAATCGTTTGGTAGGGGTTGGTGGGCGCCTCGGCGATCACCAAGCGAGTCTCGGGCCGAATCGCCGCCCTCAGGGCCTCCACGTCGGCCGGTGGGATCAGCGTGCTCGAGACACCAAACCGATCGAGGAAGGTCGTGACGAATTGCCGCGTCCTGCGATAGCAGTCAGCAAACAAGATCACATGCGAGCCGGCCTTCACCAGCGCCAGAATCGTCGATGTCACCGCCGCCATACCGCTTGCAAACGCGAGGGCATCCTCGGTGCGCTCGAGCGCCGCGACCTTCTCTTCCACCAGTCTCACCGACGGGTTGCCGTACCGCCCGTACTCTTCGCGGTCCTTGCGGCCTTCAAAGTACGCAATCAGCTCGGCCGTATCGGCAAACGAGTACGTCGCTGTCTGCGTAATCGGCGCCACCAGCGCGTCGTAGGCATACGTCCTCGGCTCACCGCCGTGAACCGCCAACGTCTTCTGGGAGATGTCGTCCTCGTCTGACACTAAGACGGGAGCGTAGGAGAGCCGATCTAGCGGCGCAAGCTCCGATGCCTACCGCTGGCTGCAAACGCTGGCGCCCACGTCAAGTACACAGTCGAAGGCAGGGTCCCCGACCCCGGGATTCGATCCCTGACCGTTGGAGTCGTAGATCCGGTCCGTTGACGGACCAGTGAACATCGGAGCAGAGCCTGGGTAGATCGTGGCGGCGTAATCTTCGGAGTGGGTGAGCGACACCGCTCCGACCACGACCGTCGAGCCGGACCGGAAGCTGAGGTTGCCCGTGCTCGTACCACCACCGCCGTACGAGAGGACCACCCAGTCGAGCATCGACCCGCTTGACCCCTGACCGAAGTCGATACCGCGCCAAAACACCGGCGACGCCGTGTCGGCGCTGGTTAGTGTGATCGGCTCCGCACTGGTACCCCGCGCGTCCAGCACCCCGTCGTTGCCGCTGCCCACGCGAAGTCGGACATCGCTCGCGAAACGAAGCTCGGACCCGGGCTCGATGGTCAGCACCGGAAGTGGTTCCAGCGGGCTGGAGCGCCTGACCTCAATGCTGCCTCGCACCACGTACGGAACGCTGTTGGACGGCCAACTCGCCGTGAGGTCGACCGCGTCGCCTATCACCCACACACCTTCGTGTCCGGGCGTGCCAGAGGTATTGTTGCCGGCGAGCGTGTTGCCCGTGCCGAAGCGCCCGATGAAGTTCGCGTAAATGCGGACTGCGGAGAAACGCGACCCCACGATCGTGTTGTCGACGCACCCTGCGCTACAATGCGTCGTGTCGCCGAAGGTCATCCCGTAGCCGTTGCTGTTCACGATCATCGTATTGGAGACGGCAGGAGTCGCGGGGACGCCTCCATAGCTCTGCACCACGATCGCGGCGCGACCGCTCGACGCCCCCTGCGTTGGGTCTCCACCGGCTTCATTCAGCAGCGCGTGCGTGATGCGCGACGCGCCCGCGCCGCCCGATCCGCGCAAACGAATCCGGTGCCAGAATGCTACGCCGGCGGCCGGTTCGAAGACCACAGGCTTGCTCGACGTCCCGTCGACCACCAGTTGGCTGTCGGTCATGAGCAACTGCCCGTTGGATGGCATCTCGATGTGGTTGCCCGCGCGAATCGTCAACGAGCCGCTCGTCACAGTCAGGCCCGCAGTCGGCCGAATGGGCTGCGTCGATGCATCGCTCGCAACCGGCCTGCGCCACACCATGTCCTCACCCGTGGTCGAACTGCCCCGGACGCGCAGAGGCGCTTCATAGGTGTTGGACGACATCAGAAGGTCATCGAAGCCGCCCAGTGTGGCGTTGACAGATATGCCGTCCACGTCGAGGACGTTGTTCTCGAACGAGTTGACGCGGGCGTTGCCGGACAGATAGACGCCGACCGAGCCGGCTTCGTCACTCTGAATCAGACAGCTCTCCACGATAGCGAAGCGGTCGCCCACGTTGCCGGGATTGTCGACGCGCACGCCGCCGCTCACTGATGCGCTGAAGCCCTCGATTCGGACGTTGCGCAGAAGGGTGCCTGCCTGAATGAGCTTCGCCAGCACGATGCCGTTCCACACGCCGCTGTCGGCGACCATCTGAATCGGCATTTCGGGAGTCCCGGAGGCGACCAGCGTGCCCTCCTCCGTTCCGGTGGAGACCTGGAGGCGTTGGTTCGGCGCAAACCGCATCTCCGTGCCGGGCGCGACAGTCATCGTGCTTCCGCTGCGGACGACGATCCCGTTGTTCAGGTAAAATGGCACCCCGTAGTTCGCCCAGGCGGCGCTCGCTCTGCTGACCATCGACCCGCGCACGAAGATTCGATCCTCGCCGTTACCCGTGAGCGCGAGATTCGCACCGAGCGTGGACACGTCGTCCGACCCGATGCTGATCGGCGAGCGCCCGTTTGCGGTGAGCTGGTTATCAGCAAACCAGTCCGTCGCATCGGAGCCCGCACCCGACTGGGCAAATAGGCCGTAGTTCAAGCTCTCTCGGATGATCGAACGCTGGATGTCTGGCGCAGACCCACTGAGCACCTCGACGGCGCCGCGGCTGGTGGCGCTGTTCTGTCGTCCGCCGAACTCCATCACCACGTTGCGAAGGATCGTCGCGGCCGACATGATGTTGGCGCCAAATCGAAGACCACGGTAGTGCCCACTCGGCGCCGGACCGCCGACGGCTTGGAAACGAGTGAACACGATTTGGTCCCCCAGACCAGGCTCACCCCCGTCGGCCGCCAGCGCCCCCGCACTGATCACGCCGACGTCGACCCGGAGGTTGGTAGTGCCGGCGAACATCACGACCGCGCCCGGCTCCAGCGTAACGGTTGCGCCGTTCTCGATTCGCACATCGCCCGTGACGACATGAGGGCTATCGATCGCCGTAAGCGTGATGTCCGCAGTGATGCTCCCACTCAGGGTCGAACCATCGCCCTCGGTGACGGTGAAGCGCTTCGCGAGGGTCGTCGTCGATCCTTGATCGACCACGACGTCGTAGACTCCAGATGGACGGCCGAGGTCCGCAGGAATGGTCGCGGCCAACGTGCTGTCGTCGACGAAGAGAGTCGTGAGCGCCTCGGTGTACGCCCCGATCTCGAGGTAGATCACAGGAGCTGCCGCGCTGACGAACCCGCCGCCGCGAACGATGATCGGAACGTCGGACTGGCGGCGCCCTGCACCCGGCGTGATCGAATCGACGGTGGGCGGCGCCGGGACGACCGTGATATCGATGGTCGCCCCATCCATGCCCTCGCTATTGATCGCCACGATATCGAACGAGTGCAGCCCGATGTCCGCTTCTGCCGGAGCAGGATCGGTCGTCGAAGCGGAGAGCAGGCCCGTGAGTGGATCGAAACTCAAGAAATCCGGAAGAGTGCCGACGATTGCCAGCGAAGGCGCTGGAGCTCCTGTTGCCGTGGCCGAAGCGCCTGGGAAGGATTCGCCGACCTCTAGCACGAAGATCGTGTCGGGCGTCACGGTCACGATCGGAGCCGCGGGCGGGTAGACAGCATCAACGGTGATCGTCGCTTCGTCGCCCTCCCCGAGGACGTTCTCCGCCCGTACCGAGTAGCTGTACTCGAGCTCACCGTTCGCGTCGGACGCTGTGAAGCCGACCTCCCCGGTGTTGGCGTCGATCGTGATCGCCAGGTCCGTCGGCACCGTCATCCCAACGAGGCTCCACATGATGCCTGCGCTTTCACTCTCCGGCGTGAGATTCGCGTCATAGTTGTATGGCGTTCCCACCAACATCGTTGTGGGCGGAGGCGTCGTCACGAGATCGATCTTGGGAGCTGGCGGACGCGGGTCCACCGTCACTGTGAACTCTTGAACGTCGGGTTCGCCGATGGTGTTGTCGACTTGCAGGGCGATGCTGTAGTCCCCCGGGGCCACCGCAGCGGTCTCCCATTCTACAGTTACGGCAACCCCTTCCGATGGGCTCGTGACGATGCTCACTCCGGATGCCGGGGTGCCCATCGACGGAACTTCCAGGGTCCACTGGATCGTCGCCGCTCCCGATGCGGTAGCGGCGTACTCGAGGACCTCTCCTGCATAGACCCGGTCGGGAGGTGTGGACGTGATCACGGCAGGGCCGCCCGCGTTCGCCACGACGACCGTAAACACTTGATCGGCGAACGCCCCGCCATCCGCTTCGGTCGCACGGATGGTGACCCCTTGCGGTCCAACCTGGTCGGGGGTCGGCGTCCAACGGACCGCACCCGTGTCGCTATCGATGGTCAGACCGTTGGGCGCTACGTGTGCGATCCAAACGACCTCTCCGTTTGCGACGACGTCGGGGTCATAGGCGTACTCGGTCGCAACGGTGGCTTCCGTTGGCGGCTCGGTCACGAAAACTGGGCCGACCAAACCCCCGACGCTTACTTCAAACGCTTGCGTGTCCGTTCCTGCGAGGTTCGTCGCGCTCACTTCTATCGCAACGACGCCCTCCGCTTGCGGCATCCACGCGACGGAGCCGCTTGTCTCATGGATCATGAGGTCTTCAGGGCCCGACACGACGGCGAAGGTCATCGGCGTCATCCCGGACGCGGTGACCATGTAATTGAATGGGACGCCGACCGTTGCGGTCGCGGGCGGAGTCGACGAGATCTCCGGAGCCATCTCCCCGTTCGGTGTGGTTCCTCCGCCGCAGCCTGCGACGGTCATCCAAGCGGCCGCGCAAGCCGCAAGCCAAGTGCGCATAGGTCTAGTCATTGGGTCCTCTCTGAACGCCCGAATTCCTATGCTAACAGAGTTTTACCGAATAACTGTTTCTTGTCTGTGTAGGTCGTGGGTTTCCCTACTGTTTGCAGCCAATCCCGGCGGTTCCGGGCGTCGCGATGGCGCACTTTTGCAGTTGCATAGCCCAAACTGCCCTGCGACCATGCAGGAGGTGTTCAGCTGGGATGATGTTCGGTACTTCCTGACGCTTCAGCGTGTCGGGACCCTCGCAGCGGCAGGCACCGCATTGTCGCTCGACGCCACTACCGTCGGCCGTCGATTGGTCAAGCTCGAAGAGGAACTCGGTGCGCGGCTCTTCGACCGAACGCCGACGGGCTACGTGCTCACTGACGCTGGCCATCGTTTGCTGCCGCGCGCCGAACGCATCGAACGCGAAGCCCTCGGCGTCGAGCGCGATGTTGCGGGAGAAGACCAGAAGCTCGAGGGCGTGGTCCGGCTCACCGCCACCGAGATGCTCACGACGCGATTCATCGCCCCGCAGCTTCGTCGCTTCCGCGAACGCTACCCGGAAATTCAGCTCGAGCTGCAGTGTACCAACCTGGACGTGAACCTCGCCCGGCGCGAAGCCGACATCGCGCTTCGCCTGGCGCGTCCGACCCAGGAGGACCTCGTCATCAAGCGGCTGTCCTTCATTCACCTCGGGCTCTACGCGTCGCTCGACTACGTCGACCGCTTTGGGCTTCCAAAGGAGTCCATGGCCGGGCACCAGATGATTCTCTTTTCCAACACTCGGCCGTTCCGCCGCGAGAACGATTGGATCGAAGCGCGAATGGACGGCGCCCGGGTCGCGCTGCGGTCCGACAGTGTATCAGCCACTTATTCGGCCACCGTCGCGGGAACCGGAATCGGCCTGCTGCCCTGCCTGGTCGCCGATCACGACCATCATCTCATGCGTGTTCCGGTCGACGGAGCTCCCGAGCCTCGCCAGATTTGGCAGGCGGTTCACAAGGACCTGCGCGACAGCGCACGCATTCGAGCAGTTCTGGATTTCTTAGGGAAGGCTCTGACTCCGCCGCAAGACAACGCTTCGGGCGGGTAGGCGAACCTCGCTCTACGAAAGCGCGATTCCGTCGCGCCCTATCTTGACCGACAGGCGGCGGGCTCCCCACGCGCCCGGGGCAGGCTCGAATACGCCGGCGCAGCGGACGCCACACTTTGGACACGCGCCATTGTCCAGCTTCCAAGCGGTTACCTCGTACCAATCGCGTGCAATCAGCAGCGTCCCGCACGCAGCGCAATACGTGGCATCGCCCTCCTGGTCGTGGACGTTGCCGGTGTAGACGTGGTGAAGGCCCGCGTCTTTTGCGATCTGTCTTGCGCGCCTCAACGTTGCTCTCGGCGTTGGCGGCACCTCGCGCATCTTGTGGTCCGGGTGGAACGCCGAAAGGTGAAGTGGCACGTCACTGCCGATCTCTTCGACGAACCAGTCGACCATTCGGCGGATGTCATCGTCCGCGTCGTTGTGCCCTGGAATCACGAGATTTGTGACCTCAAACCAGACATTTGTCTCGTTTCGCAAGTAGCGCAGCGTATCGAGCACGGGTTCGAGGTGACCTCCGGCGATGCGCCGATAGAAGTCGTCGTCGAACGCCTTCAAGTCGATGTTGGCGGCGTCGATGAACGAGAACAGTTCCTCTCTGGGCTCGGGGTTCACGTACCCCGCGGTCACTGCAACCGTGCGAATATCGCGTTCGTGGCATACAGCCGCCACGTCCCGCGCGTATTCGAGAAAGATCACGGGGTCGTTGTAGGTGAACGCGACGCTACGACAGCCGAGCCGCACCGCCACATCTGCGATCTCCTCCGCCCCCGCCGCAACGGCGAGTGTGTCCATTTTTCGCGACTTGGAGATATCCCAGTTCTGGCAGAACTTGCAGGTGAGGTTGCAGCCCGCGGTTCCGAAAGAGAAAGTCGGCGTTCCAGGCAGAAAGTGGTTGAGGGGTTTCTTCTCGATCGGATCCACCGCAAAGCCACTGGAGCGACCGTAGGTCGTGAGCACGATCTCGTTGTTTTCGCGCGCACGCACAAAGCAGAGACCGCGCTGCCCTTCGTTGAGCTTGCAGGCGCGCGGACATAGCTCGCAGACGACCCTGCCGTCCTCGAGCTCGCTCCAATACTCGGTCTGTACAGTCGATGTGGGCACCGGCGCCACCAGGGACAGGGTGCACACGAATTTGCCGGTTGACAACCATGGTGCCCAATCGTTGACAACGCCCGGGCCAGACTCACAGTTACGAAGTGGTGACTGTCCGACCACCGGCGGTAGCGGGTTCATTCTATCCAGCCGGCGCGCGCGCATTGCGTGGTGCGGTTCGCGAGTATCTCGGCTTGGCACGCGAACATTTTGCGTCAGGCGACCCTTGGCCCAAGGCTCTCATCGTACCGCACGCGGGATACATGTATTCGGGCCCGGTCGCCGCGAACGCATTCGTCCTGCTCGAACCGGCCCGCGAGGTGGTTCAGCGCGTCATCGTCTTCGGGCCCAGCCATCACGTCCCATTCGATGGCCTCGCGGTGCCCAGCAACACGGCCTTCGAAACGCCCTTGGGCCCCGTGCCGATCGATGAAAGCGCGCGTCGCCTGTTGCTCGCCCTGCCCTTCGCGGACGTCCTCGACGACGCGCACCACTGGGAACATTCCCTCGAGGTTCAGCTCCCCTTCCTGCAGGAAGTGCTCGGGAGGTTTGAAGTCCTTCCCGTCGCGATAGGACGCGCGGCACCCGCGCAGGTTGCTGAAGCGTTGGAAGCCCTGTGGGGCGGAGACGAAACCGTAATCGTGATCAGCTCGGACCTGAGCCACTATCATGACTACGAGACTGCGAAGCGCATGGACAGGGCCACCGCGGGGGCCATCGAGTCCTTGGAGCCCGAGCGCCTCGCGCAGGAGGATGCCTGCGGCCGCATCGGGGTGCAGGGTCTGTTGGAAGCCGCACAGCGGCACGCACTCGTTGCGACGACCCTAGATTTGCGGACCTCGGGTGACACGGCAGGCGACCGGGACGAGGTCGTCGGTTACGGTGCGTGGGCGTTCACCGTTTCCAAGAACGGCTCTCCGTAGTTTTCGATGCGTGCCGGACCCATGCCAAAGATACCGGCCAACGCTTCCATCGACGTCGGTTTGGAGGCGGCGATTTCGAGGAGGGTTCGATCGTGGCAGATGACGTAGGCAGGGACACCCTTGGCGCGCGCGATGTCGAGCCGGGTGGAGCGCAGACTTGCGAAGAGTGACGAATCGACGTTGTCGGGGAGCTCGCGCGCGGACCGCGTGCGCTCCTTCTTGGCTGCCCACAAGCGGCCTGCGTCGGGGGCCGGAACGAGAACGCGAACCGGCTCCTCGTCCTTCATGGTGGCCACTCCAAGGGCCGTCAGATACGGAATCGGAAACTCGCTAGTGGTGAGGTCGACTAGGCCTGCTGTGATCAGCCGCCTGAGGAGCGCGAGAACCCATGCCTTTGGATGGCCTTTGAGAAGGCCGTGGGTGCTGAGCTCGGTCAGCCCCAGTCGGCGAAGGCGTTCGTTGTCGCTTCCGTGGAGCATCTCGGAGACGGCCGTCAGGCCCGCGCGCCCTTGGTTGCGCGCGACGCCCGCCAGGGCCTTCCGCACGACCAGCACATCCTCTTCGGATGCGGCACGGGCGGCACCCTCCTCGCCTCGTTCCTCGAGCCGCTCGCACACGTCGCAGTGACCGCAGCCGCCCAACGTCTCCTGCTCGTCGCCGAAGTAGCGGAGGATGAAGTCGTGCCGGCAGCTTCCAGCTTCGACGTACCGCATGAGGTCGAGGAACAGACGCCACTGTTGCTGCACGTGCTCGGGATCCGAAGCGCCCCCGTCTCGATCGCCGCTGAACCCGATCAGGCGCCGCCGAAGCCCCAAGTCACCCGAGCTGGTCAGCAAGAGACCGTGGGCCGGCTGCCCGTCACGCCCAGCACGACCGACTTCTTGATAGTACGCCTCGACCGACCCGGGGGCCTGCGCGTGCACGACGGTGCGGATATCCGCACGGTCGATGCCCATGCCGAAAGCGTTGGTGGCGACCACGACATCGAGGGAGCGATCGGCGAAACGCCGGTTGACCCCTTCGCGGACGGATGCAGACAGCCCCGCGTGATACGCCGCTGACCGCCAACCTGCTTTTGCGAGCGCATCTGAGAGCTTCTCGGTGTTCCGCCGCGTCGCCGCGTACACGATGGCGCCCCCTAATGGGCTCTCCGGCCCCCCGAGCGCGCTGCAGAGCGCAGCCAGCATCAGTTTGCGCCGTTCGGTGGAGCTGTCGGTCTCGACGACGGCCAGGTGGAGATTCGGCCGCGAGAAACCCCGCAAGATGACCGCGCTCCCTTCGGAGTCTAGACCCAGCCGTGCCTGGATCTCACGCCGCACGATCGGCGTGGCAGTGGCCGTGCACGCGATGACACGGGGGGGGCGCAGGCGCTCGATGACCTCACCCAAACGCAGGTAGGACGGACGGAAGTCGTGCCCCCATTGCGAAATGCAATGCGCTTCGTCGATGGCAAGCAAAGGAGGCTGGAGCTTCGCAAGCTTCTCCACGAGCCACGGCGACTCCAGACGCTCGGGCGCGACGTAAACGAGTTGGTAGCGACCCTCGAAAATCTCGCGCTCACGACGCTGCCTCTCTTCGGCATCCAGGGTCGACGCCAGGTAAGTAGCGGCGACCCCACGCTGAGTGAGGGCGCGCACCTGATCCTCCATCAACGCGATGAGAGGCGAAATCACGATGGAGGTGCCGCCCAGCACGGCCGCCGGGAGTTGGTAGCAAAGCGATTTGCCACCCCCAGTCGGCGCGATCACGAGGACCTTCTGCCGCCCTTCGAGTAACTCGTCGATCGCTTCCCGTTGCCAAGGGTAAAAAGCCGGAAGACCAAACTGCTCCCGCAAAGCCAAGTCGATGTCGCGCATGAACGGAGGGCAACCTAGTGCGGCGGATGACTGCATGCCAGAGCTATCGGACGTGGAGGCTCAACGTTGCGAAAGATGGTAACTGCCGCACCTGAGGGCAGCGCGTGTCCCATGTAGGCCCTTTAGGGGGCGATGTTTTGGTTTAGGCGGAAGAGGTTGGTGGGGTCGTACTTTCGCTTGACCTCGACTAGGCGATCGTAGTTGGGGCCGTAGGCCTCGGCTAGGGGGCTTTCGCCGTCCGGGACGAAGTTCACGTAGACCCCGCCGGTGGCGTAGGGGGCGCTCGCGTCGAAATACTCGCGGGCCCATGCGACGCACTTCTCGTCTTCGGCGGGGGACTCCCAGCGCGCGTGCACGTTCATCACGTATTCTGCGTCGCGATGCGGATAGGCTGTGGCGTCCGCCGCCACTTGGTTGACCGCGCCTCCGAGGCGTCCGAAGAAGATCTCGGTCTGATCGGAAGGCAGGCGCCCCGCGTAGTCGAGGGCCGTGTCGATCAGCCCGTCGGGAAGCTCGGTGAAATTGTGAGACTTCCAGTAGTTGCGCGCGCCTGGTGTCAGCAACGGATCAAACGCGGCCTGCCAACCCGTAAACGGATGAGGCCCGATCGCATCTGCAATGGGATTGCCGAAATCTCGCACGGGCTTCACCGCACGCTCGCCGTCCGCCATGTCGCCTGCGTAAAACGCAGCGAGGATGACGATGTCGGTTCCATGCACCTCTTCAGGCAAGAACGGGAGGGGCGGCGCCTTGCGCAAGACGATCCACACGTTGAGGTCCTCCGGGAGATCGATGGCGAAGTCCCGGTAGAAGCGCATGACGTCTGGAGCCGCCGAGTAAGGATGCACCACGAGCCCCGACAGCACTTCCGGCCCCACCGGATGCACGTCGAGCTCGAACGAGGTCACGACGCCGAAGTTCCCCCCGCCGCCCCGGATACCCCAGAAGAGGTCGGGGTTTTCGGTTTCACTCGCAGTGAGTAGTTGACCGTCGGCAGTGACTACGTCGGCTGAGCGAAGGTTGTCGATCGTGAGCCCGTACTTGCGGCTGAGCCAGCCGAAGCCGCCGCCGAGGGTGAGCCCCGCAATGCCCGTGGTCGAGTTGATGCCTACCGATGTGGCGAGCCCGTAGACTTGGGTCTCATCGTCGAGATCCCCCAGGGTTGCGCCGGGCTCGACGCGCGCGATTCGGCGTCCCGCATCGACGTGGACGGAACGCAACGCAGACAGGTCGATGAGGAATGCATCGTCGTGCACGCCCTTCCCCGCAATGTTGTGTCCGGCGCCGCGAACCGCTGGGAGCAGCCCGTTGTCTGCGGCAAAGCGTACCGCGCGAATCACGTCGGCTGTGCCGGCGCAACGCGCGATGAGTGCCGGTCGCCGATCGATCATCGCGTTCCATATCGTGCGGGCTTGATCGTAGCCCTCCGATTGAGGCAAGAGCAGCTGGCCTCGAAGCGCGGTCTCGAGCTCGGCGATCCGTTCGTCGGAGATGCTTTTCATCTCTCCGTTCATGGCGAGGGCAGATACTCCCATGATAGACCTCCAGTCCGTTTTTGGTGCGGAATGTCGATGCTAACGCCGCTCTCGATCGCCTGGCAAGACCTCTATAGACGAACGCCTCAAGTGGCGTAGGATTGGAGGCTCCCTTCATCGAAAGGAGCCATTCATGGCGAGCTATCTCTTGATTGAGTCTCGCGATCCGTTCGATTCGAACGATGTCGCGAGCGTCTACGAGCTGGCCACCGGGCTGGTCCAAGAGGGCAACGAAGTCACCCTTTTCTTGGTCCAGAACGGCGTCCTCCCGGCGCGACCCAGCGCCAAGTCCCAGCCACTCACCAGCCTCGCGCAAATCGGTGCGGAGGTGCTGGCTGATGATTTCTCGCTCCGTGAACGGGGCATCAAACCGGAGCGGCTCGCTGAGGGTATCGGCGCGTCCGCCCTCGACACCGTCATCGACCACCTTGCCAATGGCAGCAAGGTCATTTGGCACTAGGAGGCGACCATGTCCGACAAGAAGACGCTCACCTTTGCACTCATGGATCCTCCCTATGAGAACGCGCGGTGCACCACCGCGATGCGCCTCATCAACATCGCCGCTGAACGCGGTTACGACGTCAACGTGTTCGCGTACGAGGGGGCCGTCGGGCTTCCCTTCACGAAGCAGTCGCCCCACGCCAACGCGGTGCATGGGCACGACGCGGAGGAAGAAGACCATCCGCTTCCGCACCAGTGGATCCACGCGATTGCCCAGACAGCAGACGCCAATGGCGGGCACCTCGATTGGATCAACTGTGGTCTTTGTGTCGACGAGCGCGGAATGCACGAAGCGCTCGGCTTCGTGCGCCGCGGGAGCCCCGCCGACCTGTGGAAGTGGGCCGAGACGTCGGACAACACCCTAGTCATCCCCACGAAGTAAGGAGAGCACCATGGGACTCAAGGTTTTGAACATCGTCGAGAGCGCGTACCGCGCAACGATAGAAGAGCAGGACGACACGATCTTGTGGACGAGCTCTGCCCTGAAAGGCGCCGGGGCCGACGTCGACGTTCTTCTTCGCGGCAACGCAGTCAACTACGGGGTCAGGGGGCAGGATGCCTCCGGGCTTCAGTTTGGCGCGCGAAAGCAAACCCATCCTCCACAGATCGAGGACGATCTCCAGCGTCTGATGGACATGGGGGCCAAGGTCTATGTGACTACGGACGACGCCGCGGAACGTGGGCTCGAGCGAACCGACCTCATCGGAGGGCTCGAACCGATTTCACGGTCCCGCATCGCGAAGCTTTGCGCGGACTACGACCAAATATGGCACTGGTAGAAGTCGCCTAGTGTCCGCGCTCGCGATCGATGCCGGGATGCGTGTCGTCGCCGGGCTCGTGACGCGGGTTGGCCGTGAGATACGAGCCATCTCGGCCGGGGATGGAGAGCAACATCTCTTTGTCGTACAGAAAGTGATTGCGATTGGTCGAAGGCGGCATGTGCATGCCGGTGTCCATTCGAATCGCGTCACAGGGGCAGGCCTCGACGCAGTAGCCGCAGAAAATACAGCGGAGCTCGTCGATCACGAACACGGCCGCGTAGCGCTCGTACCCGCGGCGCGGATCATCGCGCTCGTATTCGGCTGGCTCGATGTGGATGCACTGCGCGGGGCATGCGGTGCTGCAGCAAAGACACGCCACGCAACGCGCGGAACCATCAGCACGATGGGTGAGACGGTGAATGCCACGGAACCGCTCCGGGTACTCGACCTTCTCTTCCGGGTATTTCACCGTGTCGATTTCCTTCTTGGCCTGCGGCCCGAAGGTGTTCTTGAAGAAGCGGCCCATCGCAAAACCGACGCCTTTGGCGATTTCGGGAATGTAGAGCTGTTCGGCGACGGTCCGTCCGGGCTTCTTGATGACTTTGACTTCGACTGTCATGCGCGACCTCAGAAGAGCTTCTCGAAGAAACCGACCCAGCCGTCGAGCCACCCAGAGAGGATGAAGGCGCCGACGACCAAGATGTTGAGCAAGGAGATGGGCAGCAGGCCCTTCCAGCACAGCGACATGAGCTGGTCGTAGCGGAACCGCGGAAGCGACCAACGAATCATCAGCTGGAACCAAATCAGCACGATGATCTTGAGCAGAAACCCGACGAACTGAATCGCCACGACGAGCCAGTGCACCACCGGAACCGAGTAGCTTGCGGCGACGAACGGTAGCGAGAACTCGAACCCGTCGCGGTACAGGAAGGGTAGGTCCCAGCCTCCAAGGAAGATGATCGACGCAATGGCGGCCAGTGACACGACCTCGATGAACTCGCCCATGAAGAACATGCCGAACTTCATGCCGGAGTACTCCGTCAGGTAGCCACCGACGAGCTCGCTTTCGCCCTCCGGAAGGTCGAAGGGAACGCGTTTTGTTTCGGCGATGGCCGCCACGAAGAAAGTGATGGTGGCCAGCGTCAGCGGCGGGACGAAGATCCCCCACACGTGATCGTGCTGCCACATCGTCATGTCCTCGAGCCGGAGCGAGGCGTAGACCATGAACGCCGGAACGAGCGTCAGGCCGAGCACGACCTCGTAGCTCACCATCTGGCTTGCGGCGCGAATGCCACCGAGCAGGGAGAATTTATTGTCCGAGGCGTAGCCTGAAACCGCGGCACCGATGATGCCGGTGCTCGCGATTGCGAAGATGAAGAGAATGCCGACGTTGATGCTCGCGACCTGCATAGGCACCACGGGGCCGGCGATTTCGCCCGTTCGAGGAAGGACCTGATTGAGGTAGTCCCAGTGCAGCGAGCTCGCGAAGGGTATGACCGCGAAGGCGGCGATTGCAGGGATGAGCGCGATGATCGGGCCTGCCGAGAACAAGAGCTTGTCGGCTTTCGGAGGGACGAAGTCTTCCTTGAAGAGGAACTTCAGGGCGTCGGCCACGGGGTGCAAGAGGCCGAGGAGCATGATCTTGCCGCCGTTGCGGACGATCGTGGTGTGCACACCATACCCGGCTCGCAGTACCACCGAGGCGGCTCCAAACGCGATCAAGCTTGCCGTCAGCTGGGACGTCGAAATCGGCAGAGGATTGCTCCCTTTGATCGCGACGAACGTGAGCGTGACCAGCGCCACGATGGCGACGATGCCGGTCAACGCGGCCAGGCGCCAGATCGGCAGGCGCGCGCGATCGACGAACGACACCGCCGAAGCTGGCAGGACGATGGCGGCGCGGCTCGGTCCGAGCCGGTCCTGAATCATCGCGCTCTGACGGCGCTCGGCCCAGATGAGAATCGGCGCAAAGCCGCCCACGGTGATCAACAGAATGACCAACACCTTCACCAGGGAGGATGTGATGAGGAAGGTGGTCGTCATTGGGCCGCCTCGACCGCGTCGACCAGGCCTTGGCGCAACCCTTGGACGTCCTCGAAGCCGAGCTCCTTGCCGAGCTTGCCTGCCAGGCTCGAGATTGTCTTCCAGGCGGGCTGGATGCCATCTGGCGGCGAAAGCGTGGGCCGGAACGCCTGCGTCAGCCCCTTCGCGTTGACGAAGCTCCCGTCGATTTCAAAGGTGTCCGCCACGGGGATGGCGACGGATGCTGCTGCGGGCAGGGCCCCCACATGGCTGGCCAGCGAGACGACGCTGTCCAACGCAACGAGAGGCGCGAGCTCTTTGAGCGTCTCTGCGGTAGCCCACCCGAGCGCGAGCACGCCCTGCACCGCCCCGGACTGGACGTCGGCGAGAAGGTCGCCAACGGACTTCAGAGTCCTCCCGCCCGCCGCCTGTGTTGCGCCGGCGCGGTTTGGGTTGTTGTCTTCGCTGCGCAGGATGTCGTCACCTTCCCACCCGCCGAGCGCGGCCAGATACAGGCGATCGGCGCCGAGGCTGGCCGCAAGCTTCGCGAGCGCGAGGTTGTCCTCGGTGGTGCTCTGCGCGCTCAACACGACGGCGAGCTTCGAGGCCTCGACAGCCTCCAGCTTCTTGGCGGCGAGATCGAGGGCCTGGCCTTCCCCGATCGGCACCCGCTCGTCACCTCGCCCCGCCGTCGACATCACAAGTCGGTCGGTATCGTGGCGGGTGTACGTCATCATGCCGTCGTCACACATCCAGAACTCGTTGACCTCGGCGTTGTCGCGCGGCCGAAGGCGGTAGACCTTGCCGTAGCGCGGGTCGTAGTCGACGTGGGTGTTGCAGCCCGTCGCGCAGCCGGTGCAGACACCCTGCCCCGACTTGAGGAACCAAACCCGCGCCTTGAACCGGAAGTCTTGACTCGTCAGAGCGCCCACGGGGCAGACGTGCTCGGTCATCAGCGTGTACTTGTGGTCGAGCTCACGCCCTGGCGCGAGAATGATTTCGCTCTTGTTGCCGCGTTCGCGCATGTCGAGAACGTGGTCTTTGGCTACCTCATCGCAGACGCGAATGCAGCGCGTGCACATGATGCAACGCTCGGCATCATAAATGATGGTCGGTCCGAAACGAACACCCTTCGGCTTGTGAACCGGCTCGGTGAGTTTGCGCTTCAGAGTGCCCTGGTGCTCATAGTAGTAGTCTTGGAGCTTGCACTCGCCTGCCTGATCGCAGATCGGACAATCGACCGGGTGATTGAGGAGCAAGAACTCCTGCACCGCCGCCTGGGCAGTCTTCACCTCGTCATTGGTAGACGAGACGACCATGTCCTCGGCGGCAGCGAGCTGACAGGCGGGCTGAAGTTTCGGCTTGGTGGCCGGCACATACTCGCCCTTGGCTTCGTCGAACGCGAGCTGAGGCATCGCCATCTGTCGACCACTCTCGACGTGCACGAGGCACATCCGGCAATTGGCCGCGATCGACAGCCCGGGATGCCAGCAGTAGTGGGGGATCTCGATGCCCTGGCGCCAAGCCGCCTCCATGACGGTCTCGCCCGCCTCAAATGAAATCTCTTTCCCATCTAGTGTAAATTTAGGCATTGCTTACCGGTCACACTCCCCGCCAATCATGTTGACTGATCCGAACGTGGGGATGATGTCGGCGATCATGCCGCCCAAGAGCATCTCGCGTGCGGCCGCGAGGTTGTACCAGCAGGGCGGTCGAACCCGGACTCGATACGGGGTGCCGCTGCCGTCCGACACGATGTGGAAGCCGAGCTCTCCATTGGCACCCTCCGTGAAGCTGTAGACCTCGCCCTTCGGCGTGCGGAGGCCCTCCATGACCAGCTTGAAGTGGGCGATGGTCGCCTCGATCGTCGTGTACACGTCGTTCTTTTCGGGAAAGACGATACGCGGGTCGTCGACGTTGATCGGGCCGTCGTCGGGCATCTGCTCGACAGCCTGCTCGATGATGCGCACCGACTGCCGAATCTCCTCGAGGCGCACCATGAAGCGATCCCAGTTATCTCCATCCTCGCCGACGGGTACGTCGAAATCGAATCGGTCGTACACGAGGTAGGGGTGGTCCTTGCGGACGTCGTAGGGAATGCCCGTCGAACGCGCCATCGGGCCGGTGACCCCATACGCCAGCGCCTGCTCCTTCGTCAGCACGCCAACGCCTTGCATCCGGTCGAGGAAGATGCGGTTCCGGAGCAGCATGATCTCCGTTTCCTTCACGACCTTGTGAACTTCCGGAATCACCCCCAGCACGTCGTCTTTGAAGGTTGCCGTGGGAGGGGCAGCCATGCCGCCGATGCGCCCGAAGCTGTGTGTCATACGCGCGCCGGTTTCGCGTTCGAGAATGTCCCAAACCCAATCGCGGACCTTCAGAAGCCACAGGAACGGCGTGAACGCGCCGAGCTCCATTGCCGAGGCGCCGTTGCAGGTAAAGTGGTCCGAGATACGCGCCAACTCGCCGAGGATCACCCGATAGTATTGGCAGCGCTCGGGAACTTCGATCTCGAGGAGCTTCTCGACCGCCAACGCCCAACCGACATTGTTGAGCATCGGTGACACGTAGTTGAGGCGGTCGGCGTACGGAAAGACCTGCGCCCATGTGCCACGCTCACACGACTTTTCGAAGCCGCGGTGCAAGTAGCCAGGCTGGACGTCCAAGTTGATGAGGGTTTCTCCGTCGAGGTCGATGACCATGCGAATGGTGCCGTGCATCGCGGGATGCGACGGGCCCATGTTCAAGCGCATCGGGTCGGTAGACAGCTCGAGGGCTGCCATGTCGTTCGGCAGTGCGTCAGCGGGTTCCATCTACTCCCCCGAACTTTCCCCTGAGGTTTCCTCGGCCGCCTGGGCGGCCGCGGCTTCCTTTGCCATCCGAGCGTCGATGCGCGCCTGGATCTGCTGTGCGGCCTCGGAATCGCTGAGCGCACGTCGCTGCCCCTGCTGCATGCCGAGCGCAGGCGACACCTGATTGTCGCGGCCGGCGAGACGCGACTCCCAATCGATGCGCGCAAACGGCTGCCCCTCTTCGATGCCAAACGGCGGCAGCTTGTCGGTGTCGTCGACCTCGCGGTAGGGCACCAGAGGCTGCGCCTTGTCGATGGGATAGTCCTTGCGGAGCGGGTGCCCCACGAACTCTTCGTAGAGAAGGATCCTCCGCATGTCGGGATGCCCGGCGAACTTGATGCCGAACATGTCCCAGACCTCGCGCTCGGCCCAGTCCGCTCCAGACCAGATGCCGCTGAGCGTGGCCGGCTCTTCGCCGTCTTTGACGTATGCGCGCAACCGAATGCGGGCGCATGTGACCGAGGAGCGCGTCATGAGCACCAGATCGAACCGCGCCGTCTCGCGCTCCGGGTAGTCGATCGCGGTCAAGTCGATGAAGTGATCCATCTGCAGGTCGTCGTCGTCCTTGATGAACTGCGCGACCTCGACCCAATCTTTGAGGCCGATCACCACCTCGTGGTCGCCAAACGCGTCGCTCGTTTGGAGCACTCGTTCGTCAAACTGCGCATTGATCCGGTCGACGACCGCCTGGCTCATGAGTTGCCCTCCCCCGTCCGGCCGGGCGCGCGCTCGGGAACGAGCCTTGGTGGCACGACGATGGGCTTGCGATCGTTGGCCTGAATCTTGTCTTGAAGCAGCATCAGCGCGTCGAGCACAGCTTCGGGACGAGGCGGACACCCCGGAATGTACACGTCGACGGGAATCACTTTGTCGACGCCGGGAATCGTCGTGTAGTTGTCATAGAAGCCGCCGCATGAGGCACATGTGCCGAACGCGATGACCCACTTCGGGTCCGTCATCTGCTGCCCAGATGCGGCGAACCGCCGGCCCCTGTCGCTGGCTGATGGTTCCAACGACCCAGAGGACGTCCGATTGGCGCGGGCTGAACCGCGGCGCCTCAGCGCCAAAGCGCGCGATGTCGTATCGAGGTGCAGCCGTCGCCATGAATTCCATGCCACAACAAGCCGTGACGAAGGGGTACTGGAACAAAGACCACTTGCGGGCCCACTGGAGCAGGTCGCTGAGACGGGTCGTGACCGCAACCTCGCCGCCGCCCTCAATGACCTTCAGCTGTCCCATTCGAGCGCACCCTTTCTCCAGGCGTAGACCAGCGTCACGCCGAGAACGACCAGGAACAGCACCATCTCGATGAAGCCGAACCAGCCAAGCTGGGTGAAGAGACTGGCCCAGGGGTAGAGGAAGACCGCCTCGATATCGAAGACGACGAAGAGAATCGCGGTCAGGTAGAATTTGACGCTCAACCGGATGTGACGAGCGCCCGTCGTCTCCGAGCCCGACTCATACGGAATGGCCTTCTCGGCCGTCATATTCTTGGGCCCAAGGACTGTGGTGAGGGCAAAGAAGCCAACCGCGACGAGCAAGGCGGCGCCGAGCATCAGGAACACCGGAAAATAGGCCGTGAACATAGAGAGGCGGACTCCGAGACGGGGCAGATTGCGCCGGTCGAGGGTTGCTTAGTATCACCCTCAGGGGGTGTCAATGAAGGTGGCTGCGTGGTTGCCGCTATGCGCGACGGCGGCGAATCAGCAGGGCGAGGCTGGCGACCCAGAAGCCCAGTCCCAAGGGTCCCCGACCCGCACCCGGCGCCCCGATTTCGCAGCCCGAACCGGTGGCAGATGGGTCGCCTCCGGCCCCAGGCCCTCCGACGGGCTCGCTGGCGGGGTCGGGATCGGAATTGGGGTCGGGCTCCGGATCGGGCTGTGCTTTGGCCGCGCGGAGGCGGAGCGCCGGATCGCCAAGGAGCATGTACACCCGGTGCAAAGGCACGGGCGCGCCGACGGCGGCCTGATGTGCCCGGATCATGACTTCGCCAATCGTCTCGGCGTCGGATGCAAAGGCCGCTTCGGTGAACGCGGTTCGAAGGGTGTCGGTCTCGACGTGGTTCGACCAGCCGGTTGCGCTGAACACGCCCGCGCTGGTCCCCTCGGTCATCATTTGCTCACCGAGCGAGAGGAACCCCGGAATGTCGAAGCGGACCATGTTGCAGCTCCAGCCGAGCACGACGGGGGTGCTCTGCATCTCGGCGAGAGCGGGGACGTCCTCCGAAGTCAATAGGCCCTCGGTGGCCATCCGATCGAGGCCGCCGTGCCCGACGTAAGTCACCCAGCTGAGCCCTGCTTGCCACATCGCGAAGAGACGCTCCCTGGCGTCTTCGAGAGCGTCACTGTTCAAGTCGATCTCGCGCGCACGCTCTGCCGTCGTCCACGCTGCCAGCAGCCGTGCCGCTGCAATGAACTCGTCACGCTCGGAGTCGTCCGCTGCGAACAACGCATCCAGCGATTGGTGATTCGCTTCGAACGCCTCGATGGCATCGATGATTCTGTGAAGCTCCTCCGCCGTGGTGATCGGCAACCGCCCGATTGCGATCTCGGGCACGCCATCATCACCGAGGATGTCGCCGAGCATCGAGTCGGAGGGAAACAGGCCACCGTCGGTGGAAGCAAGCGGTGACGGAACCCAGTTACCACCGAGCCCCAAGATATCGCGGTAGTCGAGACTGCCCTTGCCGACGAGCGTCGCGAAGCGAGGCGCCGTCTCCCATTGTTGTCGCGCGAAGGATAGAAAGCTGCGGACTGCAAGAGGGTCGGCCTCACCATCGGCGAACTCCCAATACACGTCGTCGATGTCGACGAGCAAGACCTCGTATCCGTCGGCTTCTCGAAGGTCGGCCAACGCTTGCGCGTCTGCGACGAGGTGCGAGGCCGCGATGATCACGTAGTCCGCGGCGTGATGAGTAGCGCGAAGATCCGTCGCGAAGCGAGGGGTGACCTCGAGCGGAGCCGCAACCGATTCTGGAGCCGCAACCAAGAAGCGGAGAGCGGACCCTGCAGCGGCGAAGCTCACTCCGCCCGCCTCATCGGGCTGCGCCACGCCGTAGTGCAGGGGCCTCGCCGGGTTGCTCACGTCGTACAGATAGACGGTCTCCGACACGAGCCCGGTAACCGAATGAACGCCCTCCCCCGATCCAGCGAACCGGAACGCAGGGGTATCGGCCTCGGCAAAGCGCTCGTAGTCGACCTCGACCGCATCGACGTAGATCACGGGCGGCGCCTCGCCCGCCACATGCTGGTGGACGATGAGCTCGTTTTCGAGCGCAGCGGCGACTCCCGTCGAGCGGCACCGTAATCGTGTGTCGTTCTCGCCCCATCAAATCGAACGTGCCCAAGCTCTGGCCGTTCCAGTGAAGCTCGACACGGTGCGGCTGCAAGGGATGCTCTGTCGCACCATGGACGATCACCCGCAGCTCACTCGCCGCCGAGCCATACAGAGCTGGCAACGGCAACGGGATGACGGCTTCTTCGTTGGAAGCAAGAGCGTGCCAGAAGAAGAGGTCTTGTCTCGGATCCGGGCCGCCCGTGGGACCCGCGAAGACGTTTTCCTCGAAGCGCTTGGTCTCCAAGAACGTGTGAGGGTCCGTCGTCGCCATTTGCGTGAGCGTGCGCGCCTCCATCGTGACGCCATCCCCGACCGACAATAGGTAGCGGTGATGACGCGAGAACGGCGAGGTGACCTCTGGCGCTACGAACCGAAGCGCTGCCCCGTCGTCGACACCGTGCCACGCGATCGATTCACCGCGGAGACGCAGGAGAAGCCCGCCGGAGCGAATCAGATTTGCGACTGCTTCCGCGCTGATTTCGAGGGCCTCGGCAACGGCCGCCGCATCCACATCGATCACCCCGGGCTCATCCACGACGAGCACCGCAGCCACGGGCGTCCCCGCGCCCTTCCGCGCGAACGACTGCATCCACTGCCCGAGCGCCGGACGTGCCAGGCGCCGAAGCGCCACCGGCCGTGCCACGCGGCCTCGGATGGCCTGTGAATGAAGGAGTCGCTCGCTCGCACTCTCGAGCTTGGGAGTGCGGAAAAACGGTCCGTGCACCACGCTGCCGCCCGCCACGGTGCGCTCTTCGACGAGGTAGTCCAGGGCGCCCTCCACGGGCGCGGTGTCGTCTGCGAGGAAGTAGGTGGCTCCGTGCGGGGAGCCATCCGCCGCCGCTGCCACCTCGCCGACCCGCGCGAGCGTACCGTCTGATTCGCGGCGCCAAAGCCGGAACGCAACGACCCCGACTTCGGTCGTCGTGTGCCAGGTCGCCGTCACACCATCCGGTGTTCGGAGAACCTCGAACCCACTCAACGCCGCATACGTGATGACATCGCAGCCGGTCAGCCGATCAGCCGTGCCAGGCACTTCCTCGACGCATGTGTCTGTGCCCGACCCTCCGTCGAGTGTGTCGATGCCGGCGCCGCCACTGAGCGAGTCGTCTCCGCCCCCACCCTCGAGTGTATCGTCGCCGTCTTGTCCGCGGAGCGAGTCGACGCCGGACGCACCAGCAACCAGGTCATCACCTGCACCACCGTTAACTGTATCGTCGCCTGAGGATCCGTTGAGGTCGTCGTTTCCGTCGCCTCCCTGGATGAAATCGTCCCCGTTGCCGCCGTTGACGGTATCGGCACCACCCTCTCCGAAGATTGTGTCGTCGTTGCCGTCGCCCCTGATGTCATCGGCTCCGTCCCCGGCGCAGATGTAGTCGTCCCCGTTCCTCCCTCGGATGGTGTCGTCCCCGCCGAGAGCGAAAATACAATCGGGGCCGTTCGTGCCGTTCAGGGTGTCGGCGCCCACCCGGTCCCTTCGATATAGTTGGACCCGGCCGGACACACGTCCGGCACCCCGTCCATGTCGAGGTCGTCCGTCGAACACTGCCCATACGCCACCCCTGGTGCAGCCAGTACGGCAGCGACCAGCAACAGTCCTATACGCGAGGCCCCCACGACTCTTTAGTATCGCAGAAATGCCCGAACGCACGAACATTCTCACTCCGACAGAACTGGTGAGAATTTCACGCTTGTGCCATGGTTCGCCTCGGGGATGGGGAAGCGCCTGAGAACAATTGCCGCTTTGTGGGCCGGTTTGTGGCCAACCGCCGCGTTTGCAGACGCCGAGGCGGTCCAAGAGGCGGGCATCGGGGGCGTGCTGTCGTACCTCGACCAGGGCTTTGGCTCCAACGTGGTCGGCCCCATCGCGCAGGTCCTCTTCTTCGACCTGATCTTCTGGGACAACGGCACCGAAGGTGACCTGCAGCTCCCGTTCATCGTCTTCTGGCTCATCGCCGGCGCGACCTTCTTCACGCTGCGCTTCGGCTTCATCAACATCCGCGCCTTCAAGCACGCCTGGATCGTCACCACCGGTCACTACGACAACCCCGACGACCCCGGCGAGGTAACGCACTTCCAAGCCCTCTCCTCTGCCTTGTCGGCAACCGTCGGACTCGGGAACATCGCGGGCGTCGCAGTGGCGGTCGCCGCCGGCGGACCGGGCGCCGTATTCTGGATGATTGTCGCGGGCTTCCTCGGCATGTCGTCCAAGTTCATCGAATGCACGCTCGGGCAGATGTATCGCGAGGTCGGCGACGACGGGCACATCCTCGGCGGACCCATGCGCTACCTCGACCGCGGTCTCGGCCAGCTCGGCCTTCCCCGGCTCGGACGGTTCCTCGCAATCCTGTTCGCGTTGATGTGCATCGGAGGAAGCTTCGGCGGCGGAAACATGTTCCAGGCCAACCAGAGCTACGCCCAGGTCGCCGCGGTGTTGCCGTTTCTAGCCGGCGGTTGGGGGGCGCTCGCGTACGGCGTCACCCTCGCCTTCTTGGTCGGCATCGTGATCATCGGCGGCATTCGTCGAATCGGACAGGTCGCGGGCTTCATCGTTCCTCTGATGTGCGGCATCTACCTGCTCGCAGGACTCTTCATCATCCTCACGAACTTCGACCAAGTGGGCCCGGCGGTCGGCAAGATCGTCGGCGAAGCGTTCTCCCCGCAAGCAGGGTTTGGCGGCATGCTCGGCGTGCTGGTCACCGGCTTCCGGCGCGCGGCGTTCTCGAACGAAGCAGGAGTCGGGTCCGCATCGATCGCACACTCCGCAGCCGCCACCGATGAACCCGTTCGCGAAGGCATCGTGTCCCTCCTCGAGCCATTCATCGATACGATCGTCGTGTGCACGATGACCGGCTTGGTCGTGGTGATCACCGGCGCGTACGAGAACGGCAACGAAGAAGGCGTCCTCATGACCTCGAAGGCTTTTGCGACCGTCCTTCCATGGTTTCCCAAAGTCCTCAGCCTCGCGGTCTTCTTGTTCGCTTTCTCGACGATGATCTCGTGGAGCTACTACGGCGAGCGATGCTGGACGTTCCTCTTCGGCGCTCAGTTTTCGATGCTCTACAAGGTTCTTTTCCTATGCTTCGTGGTGTTCGGCTCCGTGCTGAAGCTCGGCAATGTGATCGACTTCTCGGACCTGATGATTCTCGGCATGTCCTTCCCGAACATCCTCGGCGCATTCTTGTTGAGCGGTAAAGTCAGCGACGCGCTCAAGAGCTACTGGAGCCGCTACAAGAGTGGTGAGATGCAGCCGAGAAGGTAGCTGCTAGGATTGGTTCATGTCGGAGTTCGCAGCACGCCGCACGCAGCTTCTGGATGCAATCGGAGATGGCGTCGCGGTGTTTCCGTCTGCGCCACTCGCGGTGCGGAATCGCGACGTCGGGCACCCCTACCGGCAGGATAGCGACCTCTACTATCTGACTGGCCTGGATGAGCCCGAGAGCGTGCTCGTGTTGACCAATCAGCACGAGGAACATCGCGTAGTCCTCTTCGTTCGTCCGAAGAAGCGAGAGCGTGAGATTTGGGATGGGCCACGCGCGGGGATCGAAGGGGCAGTCGAGTCGTTCGGGGCCGACGCCGCTTTTCCGATCGACGAGCTTCCCAAGAGGCTCCCTGACTATCTCGGCAACGTCGACCGCCTTCACTACCGGCTCGCACAGAACGACGATGCCGACGTTCAGCTTTTCGATTGCCTCAACCTGCTCAGGCGCGGTGAGCGGCGCGGCGTCACGGCGCCTGAAACGATTATCGACTCGTCGGCACACCTGCACGAAATGCGCTTGCGCAAGAGCGACGCCGAGCTCGCAACGATGCGGCGAGCGGCCGCGATCACCAAAGAGGCTCACCTGCGGGCAATGCAGATCGCGCATCCAGGGATGCACGAATACGAGATCGACGCCGAGCTCCTCCACATCTTTCGCAAGCACGGATGCGAGCGCCCCGCCTACGAGAGCATCGTTGGATCCGGGCCCAACGCGACGATCCTGCACTACCGGGCGGGCGACCGCATCATGAGAGATGGAGAGCTCTTGCTGATCGATGCGGGCTGCGAGCTCGACTACTACGCGAGTGACGTCACGCGGACATTCCCCGTGAACGGAAGGTTCTCGGACGAGCAGCGTGCGGTCTATGAGGTGGTGCTCCGTGCCCAGAAAGCAGGCATCGAGGCGGTGAAGCCGGGCATCACGCTCCAGGCTCTTCACGACGGCGCGGTTCGTTCCATCACCGAAGGGTTGGTCGGCATCGGCTTGCTCGAAGGCGACGTGGACGCGCTCATCGAAGAGAAGAAGTACGAGCCGTTCTATATGCACCGAACCTCGCACTGGCTGGGCATGGATGTGCACGACGTCGGTCACTATTACGCCGATGGCGAGCACCGGCCTCTCGAGCCGGGCTTCGTGTTGACCATCGAACCTGGGGTCTACATCGCGACCGACGCGGAGGGCGTGGACGAGCGGTGGCGCGGGATCGGCGTTCGAATCGAAGACGACGTGGTGGTCACCAACAACGGCCACGATCTCTTGACTGGAGAGATTCCCAAAGAGATCGACGACGTCGAGGCCGCCTGCGCGTAACCCTTCTTCGCGCCGTGTCGCCAGCGGGTGTTGTGTGGTATGCCGCGCGTCATGTCAGTGGAACACACGATCGCTTTCGTTGGCGCCGGCAACATGGCGGGCGCACTCATCCGTGGCCTGATTGGCACGGGTACCGTGCCTGCCGACAAAATCATCGCCGCCGACCCGGACCAAGCCCGGCTGAGCACGCTCGAAGCGGAGCTCGAGATCGGCGTTACCACCGACAATGCGGAAGCTGTGCAAGAAGCAACCGTCATCGTGCTCGCGACGAAACCCTCAGGTGTTCGCGCAGGTGCTTCCAGGTCTTGCCGCCGCGGTGAGCGCGGACGCGCTCTTGATCTCGATCGCCGCCGGCATCTCGACCGGAATGATCGAACGCGCTTTCCCAGCGGGCTCGCGCGTGGTTCGCACCATGCCTAATACGCCAGCGCTCGTCGGCGCAGGGGCGAGCGCAATCGCAGCCGGCACCCACGCAACCGACGAGGACCTGGAGCTCGCCGAGACCCTCTTCCGAAGCGTGGGCATCTCAGTCCGCGTCCCCGAAGAACAAATCGATGCGGTGACCGGCCTCAGCGGCTCCGGCCCGGCATACGTGTTCGCCATGATCGAAGCGCTCCGCGACGCCGGCGCGCGCGAAGGCTTGCCAGAAGAAACCGCCCTTCAGCTCGCCTCGCAAACCGTATTCGGCGCGGCGCGCCTTCTGCTCGATCGCAAAGAAGCTCCAGAAGTGCTGCGAGACCGAGTCACGAGCCCAGGCGGAACCACCCGAGCCGGCCTGGACGCGCTCGCAGACGCAGGCTTCGCAGACGCGATCCTCGGCGCCGTGCGCGCTGCGACCCGTCGCTCCGTCGAACTC
>PVMK01115762.1_pt1 | contig 36778 bp, 23 predicted proteins | sample 1853481 | NCBI WGS metagenome assembly PVMK01 (sample SAMN08533507, study PRJNA380276) | Marine sediment metagenome, whole genome shotgun sequencing project. | reverse complement strand
TTCGCGCTCACCGGTATGATCGTAGCCTTTGGAACGCTCAAAATCTATCATTGAATTGGGCCGATAATTCGTTATTAAGGCTCTCCTGTTTCCGTTAGTAGAATTCCCACGGCTGTAATGCAGGGTATTACCATGATGGATCACACATGAGCCGGGGTTTAACTCCACATAAACCGACTCTGCTTCATTTCCACTACACCTAAGCGCGCCTTTATTTCCGGTTTGCTCATGAGGACGTGTAGGTTCCAAATGCGATTTTGGCGTGTACCACATACAACCGTTTTCTTTTGTGGCCTATCGATAGCGATCCAACAACTCAAGGCACGTTTATCTGGCATATCAATCCAATAAGCGGTGTCCTGATGCCAGGGGGTTATAGTATTTGAATGTGGTGCCTTGTTTATGAGCATATCAAAATCCAGTTCCATATCACCCCCCAATAAAGTTCTTGCGATCTGCAATGTTCTTTGGTGAATGGGTTTAGTCAATAGTTCGGGATGTACTTTACTGGGTACCATGATTTGTGTAATCCTTTCAAGTTCCGATTTATCATCGCCCGACAGGTCCGATCTGTACCTTGAAGCATCGATGGTATTATTTAAAAACGAATCAAAGATGTACTCATAATAAGCTACTTCCGCTTTCGAAATTAAGTTTTCGACGACCAGATAGCCTTCTGTTTCAAAAAAATTAATTAGTGCCCTTGAGATCATTTTAAATACAACTGAATTATAGTATATAAATTCTATCGCTAAAAAACACTTGCCTTAATTTTATTCCACATTTTAGATAATAAAAATCCGGAAATCACTACCGTTATACTTAATGCTATGGCATATCCATAATCACCATAGATCCAATATCCGGTAGCAAACATGGCACTATAAATTAAGATCATGGCCAATATCATGGCCAATATACCTGAAGGCACACTCCAGGGTTGCTTATCTGTGACTATGTCCTGGTTTTCACTTTCAGCATCGGCAATGGTTTTATTCCAGCCGGGACCTCCGGGTTGTATCTTTTTATAAAAATCGAATAAAGTACTATTCGTTTCGGGATTGGTCATAAAGGTGGTGGTAATCCAGATAATGGAAGTGATAAGGACGACCATCGGAAATTTTGCATAGGACGGCAACAGGCCTTCAACTTCAATTCCCAGTTCATTACTATGTGTAAATAACCATGTTCCAATTCCTGTAAAACTAAACACATACGATACAATCGCCGATGAAAACATAGCGGAAATTTCACTCCAGGCATTGATACGCCACCAGAACCAGCGTAATATGAAAATCAATCCTGTTCCGGCACCAAACATGAGGATAAACTTAAAAATCTGCATGGCATCCTGTAAAAACAATGCCAGGGTAGCACTGAAAACCATAAGGACTACTGTTGATAATCTTCCAACGGCCACTAAACGTTTCTCTGATGCACCTTTGTTTATTTGCTGTTTATAAAAGTCGTTTACTATATAAGAGGAGCCCCAATTTAAGTGTGTTGAAATGGTCGACATATAGGCCGCTAACAATGACGCCAATACTAAACCTAACAGACCACTGGGCAATTTGGTAAGCATTGCCGAATAGGCCAGGTCATGTCCTAATTTATCATCGGTAATGTTCGGAAAAGCCTCCTGGATACTTAAGATATCCGGAAATACTACCAAGGATGCCAGAGCTACTATAATCCATGGCCATGGCCGAAGCGCATAGTGCATAATATTAAAGAAAAACGTAGCGCCAATAGCATGGTTTTCATCTTTGGCAGCCAGCATACGCTGAGCAATATATCCTCCACCTCCTGGTTCAGCTCCCGGAAACCAGGAACTCCACCATTGTACTGCTAATGGAATTATGATTAAAGTGATCAACATTTCCTTATTATTAAAATCAGGAAAAATATTAATCTTATCTACCACATTAGGATGTGTAATTAAATTTCCAATACCTCCTACTTCGGGTAAGTTCACGCAAAAATAGGCCGCTCCAATGGCGCCTCCCATGGCAACAAAAAACAATAAAAAATCGGTGTATATTACCCCTTTAAAACCTCCTAAGGCGCTAAATGTTACGGTTATTAATCCGGCACTGGTCACGGTTTGCCATGGATCCAATCCCAGCATAATACTTCCAATTTTTATGGCGGCAAGTGTAACTCCGGACATGGCCATAATATTAAAAATAACACCTAAATAGATGGAACGAAATCCTCGAAGAAAACGTGCCGGTTTTCCGCCATAGCGCATCTCATAAAACTCAATATCTGTAGTAACGTTAGATTTTCTCCATAGTTTAGCATAAACAAAAACAGTTAGTAATCCTGTAATAAGAAATGCCCACCATTCCCAGTTACCGGAAACGCCATTTTCCCGCACCAAATTAGTAACAAAATTTGGTGTGTCGGTTGAAAAGGTAGTGGCCACCATCGAAACACCAAGTAACCACCAGGGCATGTTCCGTCCGGATAAGAAAAATTCTGTTGAATTTTTACCCGATTGTTTAGAAACCCATATACCTATAGTAAGTGTTGTGGCAAAGAATGATGTTATAATTATATAATCTATTGTCGATAGTTCTACCATAATAATTTAATTTTTCTCGTTTGTATTAAGTATGCGTTCTTTGGTTTGTTTCAAATAATTTCGCCCTATAGGAATTTTTTTGTTGGCGATCTCAATGGTATTCCCTTCTAAAGCAACAATTTTATTAATTGATATTGTAAAAGAGCGGTGCACTCTTATAAAATTTAATTGTGGCAATTCTTCAGAGATTGCTGTTAAAGATTTATGTACGACGTAATCTCCCAATTTCGTAATGACCTTTATATAGTCCTTCAGGCTTTCCACATATAGAATATCATTAAGATTTACCTTCATTAATTTCTTATTCACCTTTAGAAAAATATGCGGCTCCTGTTGCAGGCTCGCATCACCACCGGTATTAATATAAACTTGCTGATAAATTTTATTCATCGTTTTAAGAAACCTGTTAAATGGTATGGGCTTCACCAAATAATCCAAAATATTTAACTCGAAACTCTTTACGGCATACTCTCTATAGGCTGTGGTTATCACAATTAGTGGCTTGTGATTGAGATTTTTAATGAAGGTGAACCCGGTCATTTGTGGCATATTAATATCCAGGAAAATGACATCGACCTTCTCCTGCTCCAGGATTCCATAGGCCTTTAATGGATTAGTAAAGGTGCCAACAACTTCCACATGGTCGAAGTTCTTTAAATATTCTTCAATAATCTGAATCGCCAAAGGTTCATCATCGATTATGACACACTTTATTTTCATCGTACAGGGATTTTTAAAAATAAGTTGTACATGCTTTCATGCGTTTTCGTCTCAAGACTGAAATCGGTGGCAAACAATAATTTTAATCTGCGTTCAGTATTTGAAATGCCAATACCATGCTTGTTTTCCTCGTTTATATTTGGATTAAAATTATTAGAAAGCTTGAATTCTAAATAGCCTCCGTTAACAATTTCGAAACTCATGTTTATACTTATTTTGTCATTCTCTCTTAAACCGTGCTTAAAACAATTTTCAATGAATGATAAAAATAATAAGGGGGCACCTCAACGTCCTCAATATCACCTGTAATATTCATTTCGGATTCCACGCGGTCCTTAAATCTAATATGTTCAATATCAATATAATTGTTTATATGATTTATCTCCTCCAATAAATTTGCTTTGGAGCTGTTGACCTCGTACAAAACATATTGCATGAGATCCGACAACTTGATAACCAAACGAGGGGCATCATCAGATTTCTTCAGGGTTAAAGCGTATAAATTGTTTAAGGTATTAAAAAAGAAGTGTGGCTGCAACTGTGTCCTTAAAAATTTTAGCTCCGTACTTAATTGTAACCTGGCCAGGTCTTCATTACGCTTTAGCTCAAGGGGCCAGTCGACTAACAGCTTAATTGCCGTTACAAAACCTAAAACATAGAGTTCTCCTAAAACCACGGCAATAACATGATTGTGATCCAGGAATTTTCCGGCCTGTCCGGCTTCAGTCCAAATCTCTTTGGTGACCAGTAGATAATTCAGTCCTGTACGTACCAAATACACCAAGATCAATATCAAAAGGATTGAACCAATATAGGACAGATACTTTTTCCTTAATATATATTTAGGAATTAAATAGTATACATTATTATATACCACAACGATATGAATTGGAAATTCAACGAGGTTCGATTTTAGCGAATACCAATAATCATTGAAGTAGCTCCCCCATCGAATCACATTGAAGGTAAAGTATCCCAGCCAAAATAAAACATGATACTTTGCTGGTATTGTAGGGTTTACACTTTTATTAAAAAATAAAATAATAGATTAATTATAGTTGTTTCTTTAGTGAAATTTTTATAAAAGATTCAACAATTTTAGCAATTTAAAAACCAATTAACAAAAAATATTCATTAATTATTTATGTATGAAATAGCTCATCGCCTTTAAATTGTTGTCTATATACAAAAAGATGTTGTTTATATATATATTTTTTTTAATATTTTTAAATTAAACATTTTCGATACAAAAAGTATTATATCAATGTTTATAAGGCTTTTTAATGAATGAGGCACAAATAAGGTACAGATTTTGTAGGAATTTACAGTAATATTATTAGCCGGGGAAATCCTTAAATATGTGCCAAATGGATCAAAGAGTTTTCAATTGACTATCTCATTACAAATATAATCATTACACTTAATCTAATCACATTTAGACTACCATACAGCACGAAATGTTAAATTCTAAATGAAATCCATATTAATTTCATTTTAGCTTAGTAACCGTGCTTATTTACTATAACTCATATGGCATTAAAAAAAGTTTCAATTCGTACTTCGCGTAGAAATAAACATTATATTCTTCAAGCACATTTAATTATCGAACAAACTCTTTCAATCTACTCAATATTAAGTCAAAGTAAATATTCCATTAAATAAAGTGGTCCCACATGTACCTATATGTTGTATTGTGATATGGAGTAATGTGGAGTAATATGCAGTGATAAGGAGTAGTATGGATGTATAAAGGTTTGAGCACCGATTGAAAAATTACATTTTCATTTTAAGTTCAGGTCCCTCCAGTAGCAATAGTGTCCCATAAAAAGTGAATTAACCGGAATACTAAAAGAAACCAGAAATGGGACACTTTGCGAAAAAGCTTTTCTTCCCTTTGAAACTGTCCCTTAAAACGGCCATTTTATAGGACTATCAGAAAGGGTTAGGAGTATGATGCTATTCCTCTCAAAGAGAGTTGACGGGATTCTCACGGGCGGCTATCTGTCCTTTAGCAACATTATCACTCTTTATGAACTTCTTTTCATTCAATGTTTAAACAATCGGTTAATAAAGAATATCGTTTTTTTGAAAAACCTTATGTATCTCTCTACTTTGTGATACAATAAAATACGGATTATCACCATTCACAATTTTTATTATTAGGTAGGGGACTATTTCGTTATGCATTCTGAAGAAACAAGCAATTGAAGTGGCCCTTGATTATTAGCCACCACAACAGTTGAATTGCCCGATATTTCTATTAACCCCAAAGCTTTGACATCATCAGTCATGTTTATACCACTTAATTTATATGATAAGGGGTTGAATTCACCTTGTCCGTTACCTATAAGCATCAAGCCAATTCCTGCATCATTACGAGGTGTTTCAACTTCGGAGGCAAAAAGATTACCTCCTACCAGTACATCTAGGTTGCCATCATCGTTGAAATCTTTAATAAGCAAGTCATTTATTGGTGAAATTTGAGCAAGAAATGGAAGGTCTTTTTTCTTGAACCCACTTTTTCCTTGATTTTCTAAATAAATACTAGCGAAAGAAGTTGCCTGATAATGAAGTGACTTCTCAAGATCTTCTGTGCCATAAACGTCTTCAACCGTTGCATTCGCAAATGAATTATAGTCTTTGAATTTTATTTGTATAGCTGGTATTTGCTGAGAAGAACACTGTCTACCCCTTACTGGGTATTGAACACCAAAATTGTAATAACCTAATACTAAATCAGTACTGCCATTTTGGTCAAAGTCATTGGCATAAATATCAAAAGACTCTTTCTCACTGGCCTGATATTTATAATTCAATCCTAAGTTACCTACGATAAGATCAATGTCACCATCATTATCAAAATCGTCACCATCGATACTAAACCACCAACCTGTTGTCTCGCCGTAGCCTAAGGTATCCGTTTCATTCTTGAACGAACCCCCATACTGGCTGAATATAGTAATCGGCATCCACTCTCCAACAACGACAAGGTCGGTTGTCCCATTTTGGTCAAAATCGGTCCACAGGGCGTCCGTTACCATTCCAATATTAGAAAGACCAGGAGCCAGTTCTTCTGTTTGATCTAAGAATTTTTGTTTGCCCTGCGCCATTTGATTGACCAGCAAGTAACTCTGACCTGGATATGGATAGTTTTGTGGTGATTGTCTACCTCCAACAAACAAATCAATGTCTCCATCGTTATCAAAGTCATTTGGAATGACCCTGGAGCCGCTACCGGTTATTTTCGGAAGCATGTTTTCCGATTTGGTAAAGACCCCATTGATATTAAGATACAATCTATCTTGAAACATCTTATTATCCTTAAAATCGTTTCCTCCACTGACCACGTACAAGTCTGTAAAACCGTCATTATTCGCATCAAAGAATACGGCGCCAATATCTTCATAAAGGGCGTCCTCATCCCATATGCCTTTAGTTCGCTTAAATTGGCCATCAGCCAGTTGTACGTACAGAACTGCAGAAAATCCAGCTCCATTACCAATAAAAATATCATCAAGTCCATCTCCGTTTACATCTCCTGTTGCCAATGCGGGCCCAAGATTAGAGAGTTTATGCGGAAGCAATATCTGTTCATTGAAGTCATTGAAGCGGTTTTCTCTATGGTAGAAAGTACTATCCAAAATATCCGTAGCCAATTGAAATAATTGATGTGGTTTATTAATAGTTTTATTCAACAACGTATGGCTTCCTTTCTTGAAGGTAATCAATTGGTCGGCTTCAAAATCCAACATAATTTCTCGGGTACCATCTACCCAGTCGACAATCAAAGAATCTATTCGGTCATTTTTTCCTAGTCCAAAATGCATTATGGGTTCTACATAGGACTGAAATCCCTTACTAGGATTCAAATGACGGTATTGTCGGCTATCGCCAGAAGTGATGGTGAGTTTTGCTCCGATTCCAAGAAGATTGAAATCATCCGATTCCAATTTAATCTTTACATAATGAGCATCTCCTATTTGAGAGGTTCTATTTTCAAAAATCAAAGCCTTATCATCAATGTTGTTCATCACCAAATCCAAATCGCCATCATTGTCTAAATCTCCATAGGCCGTACCATTGGTAAATCCTTTAAAAGAGAGTCCCCAATCTTCATTAATCTTTTCAAAACCAAAGCCTTCCTTGTTTTTAAAAATATAATTGTCTATTTTTTCGGATGGCATTTTATTAACCTGTTCAAGTAAGGACAGCTCTACACCTTTTTGTTTTTCTAAATTCTTGAAGTAATCTTTGTTGTTGATTTCCCTGCGTGTGCCATTTGAAATAAAAAGATCTTTCCAGCCATCATTATCAAAATCAGCTCCAAGGGGAGCCCAGCTCCAATCTGTAGAGGCGACTCCGCTCATCCAGTTAACATTGCTAAAAATGGGTAATCCATTTTGGCCTATACCTTGATTTAACTGAAAACTATTATACATATATTGATAATGAAAACCGTTGTTTACGGTACTCCAAAATAGGTCAGCATCCATGCTGGCCATGTTAGTTTTTGAGCGGCGATTGTCTTCAGGGGACATATCTACTTGAATCAAATCTAATAAGCCATCATTATTAAAATCTTCAGCATCTGTGCCCATACCATAGAATGATGTCTGTTTGGTTGATTGCCTTAGTCTATCCTTGAAGGTGCCATCTCTGTTATTCATAAATAAATAATCAGGGGTACTAAAGTCATTGGAGACATAAATATCATCCCATCCGTCATTATTATAGTCACCAACAGTAGCACTTACGGAAAGTCCAAAATTCTGTAGCCCAGCTTCTTTTGTCACATCAGAAAAATGGCCATCACCATCATTCCTAAACAGATGATCGCTTTTCTCATTTTTAGCTATATTAATCAACATTCTATAGGCGATATTAGGGGTCTTAAATGAAGTGCTTGGATAATTTATGACAAAAAGATCCAAATCTCCATCATGGTCGTAATCAAAAAAGGAGGATTGAATGGATTCTCCATCATCATCAATACCATATTCGGCGGCTTTATCAGTGAAGGTAAGATCTCCATTATTAATTAGTAATTGATTCTTTCTATTGCCGCTTTTTCCAGATACGCATAAATATATATCCATAAATCCATCAGCATTGATATCAACAAAACTGACTCCAGTATACCATCTGGAATCACCATTGGCACCTGCCGAAACAGATATATCTTTGAAGTTAAGATTTCCTCGATTTAGGTAAAGTTTGTTATCTACCATATTACCGGTCAAAAATATATCGGAAAGCCCATCATTATTTACATCCCCAATTGCCACTCCACCTCCCATATAAATATATTGATAGGTGAAATAGTTTAAGGTATCAGATTCTGTAAGTTGATTTATGAATCCAATTCCGGTTACCTCGCTACTTAATTGTCTAAATCTTTTCTCTTCGCTAGATTGATCATGATTCGAACAACTTACCAACCAGACAAATGGGAGTAGAATAGCAACTAAAAAAGTTTTTGACATGCTCATTTTATAATAAGTGAAATTTGCTTGTACTTTAATTTATTCAACTAAAATAGGATAATATTATATGATTATTTTGAATATTTAAAATGATTTATTATGGTCATATTAACTCCATAGGCGGTCATGTGAACGCTTTTCATTCCATTGCAGAGTTGGTGCAAAGTAACTTGTATCCTCGGAATGTAGATGCTTTTTAATTTCATCTTCGTTCAGTTCCACACCCAAACCAGGGGCGTCAAATGGTACATTTGCAAACCCCTTTTAACTATATACACAAAGAATCTTATGATACAATACTAAAAGGCCGTAATCGATACGGCCTTTATAAATTCTATAATAAATAGTTTAATAACCCGGATTCTGCTCCAAAATATTGCCACTTAAATCTATTGCATTTATGGGAATAGGGAAAAGTCTAAAAGCATCTATGGCAGGATTTGCTTTTATACCAAAGTTAGGTATTGTCCTAGCTTCATTAGCAATATATTCATTGATAACTTCAATCGAATTTCCATATCTCCTAAGATCGAAAAGACGTTTACCTTCCATACTTAATTCCATTCTACGTTCATGTCTAACAGCTTTAATCGCATATGCTTGATCAGGGAAAGACACATAAGGTTCAATAAGATAGTTTGCTGCATCGGCAGAACCATCTTCAGTCTTAATATATGTCATGTTTTTGGCTCTAAGTCTAACACGATCAACATAGGCTACTGAAGTTGCTAAATTGTTAGATTCGGCTGCAGCTTCTGCTGCCATTAACAATACATCGGCAAAACGGATAACATCGTAGTTAATACCTGATGACTGTTGACCCCACTCACCTGTTGTGCCTCTGTTATCATCTTCACCTTGTCTATAAATGTTCTTTTTAGGCAAATATGGCCCTGAGATATCGGCAAAAGTAGCACGAACCCATGAACTGCCTGGCATAACTCCAAAACCATTAAATTCTACACCTCTTCTACCCGCTGAATAGTCTAGTCTTGGATCTAAAGTTCCAGCAAAAGGTGTAAAAGGATCTTCATCATTTAGTCCGGCATCATTAGCTATATCATTTTGATTGTAAGTGTCTAAAAGAGGGAGTCCATTAGCATCCGTTTCAAATGCGTTAATCATATCCTGTGTTGGCTGGTAAAAACCACAACATGTGCCCACAGCACCATCTGCGACCTGTGTAATTGATCCTGATACGTTACCATTGAAAGATTGCCCAGTATCAGATGTAAACTGAATGGCAAATATTGATTCGACGCTATTTTCGCCAGCAAGTGCCCAATTGGTAACATATTCAACATTTAAATTATAAGGGCCACTCATAATAACATCATTAAGCATTGATAAGGCAGGTCCATATTTGTTTTGCTGTAATAACGTTTTCCCCATATAGGATTTAGCAGTCCATGAATTTGGTCTTCCTACATCAGCCTGAGATACCGGAAGGTTATCGATACCGAATTGGAAATCGGCTTCGATTTGATCCCAAATAGGACCGGGGTTAGGCTGATTGAATTCTGTTGCCGCATAATTCTCTTCCGATATATAAGGAACGTTTCCGAATGATGCTTGTAGTTCAAAATTAAAGTGTCCTCTTAAGAACCGTGCTTGAGCAAGCTGATTTGTTAAATCAGCATCTTCAATAGTTGCAATTAAAGCAATTACGGCATTCGAACGGTTTATTCCGGCAAATAGAGCTTCCCACTTACCTAAGAAAAACGAATTGCTTGTATTCCAATTAAAAACCTCGACCTGAAAAAGATCCGGTTGATCACTATCGGTACTACCTTTGTGTGCTTCATCGGCTACTACATCCATCCACCAGTTGTCACCGACTACAGCAAATTGATTTCCGGTTAACGTGTTACTTATACCATCTAAAGAGGAATAGGCACCAATTAGAAGTAAATCTACACCCGCTGGGTTAGCTAAAGCTTCTTCACTTAAAGCACCAACCGCAGGTATATTTGTAAAATTGTCGCTGCATGCTATAATACCAATCATTAGCAACGCATAATAAATTATTCTATTTTTCATCTTTTTAAAATTTTAAGTTAATTCCTAATGTCATAATTCTTGGTTGTGGTATAAGACCGTCATCAACACCCAAAGTAAGGTTATTGAAAGAGATGATTTCAGGATCCCAGCCGTCATATTTAGTAATTGTAAATAGATTCGAACTTTGAACATATATTCTAAAAGAATCTATTCCATATTTGCTCGAAAAATCATGAGGTATCGTATAACCAATTTGCAGGTTTTTCATTCTTAAATAAGAACCGTCTTCCACAAAAAATGAGTTTGAATTAGCTTCGTTACCTTGAATTGTTGAACTTAAAGCCGGTAAAGAAGGATTTGTATTTGATGGTGTCCAAGAATCCAATACTCTATCACTTCTATTACCATTTACGAAAGACGGGAAATCTGTAAATATTTTGTTTTGATTATAAATATCATTTCCTTGAGAGCCTTGAAAAAATGCAGATATATCAAAGTCTTTGTAACTCGCAGTTAGATTAATACCATAAGTAAAATCTGGATGAGGGCTACCTATGAAACCTCTGTCATCATCAGTTATATCTCCGCTATTATCAAGATCCGCAAAGGTAAATCTACCATTACCATCATAACCAGTTTGAGTAAGCCCGTAAAATGATGAAATTGGTCTTCCCACTTGAGTTCTTGTTATAATTCCAGAAGTAGTAAAAGAATCCCCGACTAGAAAATCTGAAATCAGTTCTTCCACCTTATTCTTGTATTTTGATATGTTTGCCGAAATCCCGTAAGAAAATCCTGATTCTGTTTCATGGTTATAGCCCATAGAGAAATCAAAACCTTTATTGACTACTGTTCCAACGTTTACTAGAGGAGCATTGGCATCAATAGCAGTAGAACTTATTAAACTTAGGTCTCTATTTACCAAATCTCTGGTTTCAATATTAAAATATTCGAATTCTATATTTAAACTATTATCAAGAAGTCCTAATTCAAAACCCACGTTAGTGGCTACACTAGTTTCCCATTTCAAATCAGGGTTTCCAATGTCTTGTAAAAAAGCACCTGTTGCAATTGAATTGCCATCAATGGCGTAATTCGATTGAGACTCACTTAAAATAGAAATATTTATGGTTGGATTATCTACAGGTAATGTTTGGTTTCCCATTTCCCCATAAGAGCCTTTAAGTTTTAAACGAGAAATAGCGCCATCTTGGGGGAAAAAGTCTTCATTACTAATCAACCAACCAGCACTGACTGAAGGGAAGGTCGCACTTTGATTATCTCCCAGGAATCTGGATGATTTGTCATTTCTAACGGTTGCAGTCAAGAAATATTTACCATCGTAATTGTAAGAGACTGTACCAAACAGGGAATATAATGAGCTGGAAGTATCAAAGGCACTGTTAAAACTAGGAGTTCCGCTAGCATTGTTCAACAGGTAATAATCCGGTGTTTCAAACAAAAAGCCATTAACATTAACTTGTTTTCCTTTGGAATTGTTTTTCACAGCTTCTATCCCCGCTAAAGCATTTATTCTATGCTTATCAAATGTATTTATATAAGCTAATGTATTTGTCCAAGTCCAAGAAAAATCTTCTTGGTCAAGCTCTGTCAATTTGTTGGTTGCCTGCGGTTCGCCGTGTTCGGGATCTAACGACTGGAAAATTCTTTGGTTATAGACATCGGCAGTAGCACTAAGAGTGGTTTTAAAAGTCAACCCTTCGTAAAGTTCTGCAGAAGCATAAACATCCGCGATTACACGTAAATGTTTATTGAAATCGTTTTGAGACCTTGACAATTGTGCCACAGGGCTATTTACGTTTCCTGTGTTTGCAGAAGTAAGAGAACCTGCAAAATCACCTTCATCATCATATACTGGAATAAGCGGATTCATTCGCATCGCATCGACTAAATGACTTGGGGTATTACCATTTGAAAAAGTAACACTTAAATGCTCTCCAACCTTAATCTTATCAGACAATTTGAATTCTGAATTTAACCTCGTTATCCCTTGAGTATAAAATGTATGCGTTTGTATGCCCTCTCTATCTAGATAAGCAGCGGAAAGGTAATATTTACCGGTATCTGATCCGTCTTGAATAGAGATTGATGCACTCTGCGTCGATGCAGTTCTCAATATCGCGTCCATCCAATCTGTTCCTCCGGGCTTAACACTAGCTGTTCTTGGAGCTCTTACTATAGGGTTGTAAGAAACCACTCTTGTGTAATTTTGAAGAGTCGCAGGGACAACCGCTGAGGTCCCACTTCCATATTGTACATGGTTAAATGGGACACCATCATTAGTGAAACTGTCAAAAAGCATATCACCATGTTGTTGTGCATTAAGCAATCCAGGTACATTAACAGCCTCTGAAAATCCTATATATGTATCTACTGAAATAATAGGCTTAGACATATTGTAACTACCACTTTTAGTGGTAATAATAATAACCCCATTAGAAGCTCTTGCACCATAAATAGCCGCTGCACCATCTTTTAAAACATTAATTTGATCTATATCATTTGGACTAATACTGTTTAAAATAAGGCCATCTTCACTTTGCACACCATCTATAATATACAAAGGATCTGTATTATTACTTGTTCCTAAACCCCTAATGGTTATTTTTGGGTTACCCCCTACTTCTCCATTGCTTATTACAGTAACACCTGAAACCCTTCCTTGTAAAGCTTCTGCAGCGTTAACAATAGGTGCTTTAGTTGCTTCAGAAACATCTACAGAAGCTACGGAGCCTGTGATATCTCCTCTGGTTTGTGTAACATACCCAGTAACGACTACCTCATTCAATGCTGTGGCATCCTCTAGGAGTGAAACATTGATTACTGAATTACCATCAACTGCAATTTCCTGTGTTGCAAAGCCAACGTAGCTGATTATCAAAGTGGCATCTGCCTCAACATCAATCGAGAAGTTACCATCAAAATCGGTTTGAGTACCATTGGTAGTTCCCTTTTCAACCACACTGGCCCCTGGTAATGGTATACCATCTGCATCGGTAACAGTACCCGTTACCTGTGTTTGAACTGTTTTAACCTTATTTTCATTTGTTGAATTTGTATTTGCCAATGCCCTTTGAGAACCGAGACAAATTAGTATCGATAAAAATCCATATTTTAAGAAAGAGTATCTTCCTTTGGATTTAATCGAATTGAAATCGAAGTTTTTTTGTTTCATAATCTATAGTTTGTTTTAGTTTAAATTAATTATTGCTTTCAATTCCTTTACCAGTTGCCGCATAGTAAATTCCTCCATATAAATGCTCCTTAAACCAGTGATTACTGTAAACATTCTTAATATGGCCTAATGCTGTATAAAATGATCGCCCTCCATCGAATTCATGGTACCAAGAAATGGGATGTGTGCCCATGCCTGACCCCATTCTGTCAACTGTAGAATTTCCATTCTCATCTATGTCCCTATTTCTCCAAGTGACTTTTGCGTCATAGGTATTTTCATCAACCAAAATCAGGTTATGCAAGTCATCAACTTTATCCTCGCCAAATTCATACCACTCATCAGTCCATAAAAGCTTTTTAGGAAAGTGCTCCAAACCTGGAAAATTGTGGTCGACTATGTTAAGCTTTGCTGTTTGTTGTATTGGATGAATATGAAACATTCTTCCAACCAATTTTGTATACCACGGCCAATTATATTCCGTATCGGAAGCCGCATGAATCCCTACATATCCTTTACCCGATTGAATGAATTTCTCAAAAACGAATTGTTCCTCGGAATCGAAAATATCGGCAGTAGTGCTTAAAAATATAACCGCATCAAATCCTTGAAGGGATTTGTCGGTAATTTTTACTGCATCTTGTTGTCTAACAACCTCAAAATTGTGGGTAACGGCTAATTCATTTACAGCTATTATACCATAGTCAATAGACTCATGATGCCAACCAGCAGTTTCTGTGATCAATAGTATCTTAAATTGTTTTTGAGCTACTATTTGATGTGAGATAAACAAGCTGAAAAAGACAAACAAAATGTTTTTAAAAAGGTTGGTTTTAACGTGCATGCTATGTTCATTCAAATATTAATCTGTCATCTTTAGATAGTATTTCATTAGTTTATTTTTATACACACGGGGTTTAGTCCGTGTGTATAAAAATAAACTAATTCAACTAAAAATCAAAATTCAATATTAAATAACCTCTTTTGTAGTGGATTACCATGCTAGTAATCCAAAATTTCATCTAAATTTATTTTTTTGAATTGCTCACAAATGCAAGATGTTTGCTATCTGGCGACCAAGAATTTACATTAATGGTTCCTTGCCCACCATATAAATGAGCAATTACTTTTGGCACACCTCCAGATACGGGCATTAATCGTAACATAACCTGTTTGTATGAAGGATGAGAGTTTAATTCAATGTCTGGAGCGAATGAAATAAATGCAATCCATTTACCATCTGGAGAAATGTGCGGAAACCAATCATTATATTCATCGAATGTAATTTGCTCCTTATCACTGCCATCCGGTTTCATTCTCCACAATTGCATGGTGCCTCCGTTAATTGAACCGTTATAATAAATGTATTTGCCATTTGGGGAATATTCACAGCCATCAACATGCTCTAATTTTTTATTGTCGGTTAATTTTATTTCCTTTCCACCATTAATCCCTTTTTTATAAATGTCATAAACATCGCTACCATTGCGTTTGGCAACATAGACTACGTCTTTGTTATTTGCAGACCAACCATGTAAATAGGATGGAGCTTCGGTAGTTACCGGTTTAGGCTCACCCCCAGTTAGTGGAAGCACAAAAATATTGGATCCGTTACCGTCATCATGACTGATGCCAAGCATTTTACCATTAAATGAAATACAATGATCGTTATTCAGTTTGTCCGCAGAACCTGTATTTACTTTTGATATTTCTCCTCCCGCAGCTGGTATGGTATATAATGAACCATCCATATTGAACAATAATTCTTTACCGTTGGGCATCCAATTTGGCGCCTCAAAACGACTATCTTTATCATAGATCACTCTTCGTTTACCATTAAATACATTCATGGTTTCCATACGACATCCTATCCAGCCATTTTCATTCGGGTCATATGACTCTTGAACAGGCTGATCAATACGTACATTCCAAACTTTGGCGGTCTCTATTGTATCTATTTCATGGGAGCCAATTACTATTCCCGTAAAGGCCTCTAAGGGCATAAAGGGTAATTCTTTGCAACTGATTTCCTGTAATGGTTCTCCAGCGTGGGCGGCCCTTACTATAAAGGTATTTCCCCGCCTTTCCAATTGAATAATTTCATAAAAGCGTTTTGGCGCCCAAACATCATCTTCAGGGTTTTGCATTTCAGCACCTTTTCTTTCTCGCCATTGTCCGGCAGTAAGACCATCTCCGTGAATAAATCCACCTACCATAACTGAATTATCATCCTCTGATGCGCGGGTCATCCACCCTATTTTTCGATGCGCTTCATTATAACCTTCAAAACGAAAGTTCGCAGTAACTATAAAGTCGCCCTTTATTTTATTATATAAGTACCGATGCTCATCACGTTGTCCCCATATGTTGTATCCCGCTCCTTTAATCGTGTACATCTGTGTGGTATCATCGTAAGTTGCAGATCCTGTTAGTTTTGGATTTCCAATGTCTTTATTGTATTGGAAAACCCCAATTGGATTTTCTTGGGATATGGACAGTTGCCAAACGCAAAAGCAAATAAGCATTGATGTTATTTTCATAAGATTCATTATTTATTGGATATTGAATAAATTTTAGATAGGACAATTATAACAATTATATAGGGTATTGAGGTAGAATTACTGTTTTTATAGGTAGAAATTATATCGACCCCCTGAAAAATAGGCTCGATCAATAATAAGTACGATCCAATTAATTGATTTAAATCCGGGTAGGTCTCAATTCTTCTTTGTAAAGATTTTCTGGTCTAAGGATACTTATGGTAAATCATGATTAGCATCAAATTTCTAAGATGATATTGATATGTTTCGGAAGTAATGATTGATTATTTTATTAAGTCAGGCCGAATAAAGAAGAAGAAACAAGTCTTTGTGTTTGATTATTGAATAGAAATTTGTTCCGATAGACCTTTTTTTTCTGTCAAAAAAACAGATGGACTTTTACCAAAATATTTTTTGAATAATGTGCTAAAATATTTAGCGTCAGAAAAGCCTACATTATATGCCACTTCACTTACATTATAGTTACCGGTCAACAACATTGATTTTCCATTTTTTAAACGAATTGTTCTAATGAACTCATTGGGTGAAATGTCTATCAACCCTTTTATTTTATGGTAAAAAGAAGTTCTGCTCATCCCCATAGCCTCACACATATCTGTTACCGAAAAGTTTTCGTCACTTATATTTTCCTCAACAAACTGGGTAAGGTCGGTCATGAAATTGTCGTCTAGTTTATTTGAAAACTCAATCTCGCCCTGTTTGTAATCATGAATGAGAAACTTTTTCTTTAGAACCGACCTATTTTTCAAAATGGCTTCCATTTTGCTCAAAAGCAACTCATAGTCATAAGGCTTAGTTATATAATCATCAGTACCACTTTCCAATCCCTGAATCACATTTTCTTTAGAACTTAAACCCGTAAGCAAAATAACTGGAACATGGCAGGTTTCAATGTTTTTTTTTCAAATTCATGCAAAACTGAATACCGTCCATTTTTGGCATTGCTACATCACTTATGATGATATCCGGTTGTTCTTTTTTTACCATTTCTAAAGCTGCGATACCATCACTGGCACTATAAACACGATATTTACTGCTTAGTTTATTCTTACTAAACTCTAATAAATCCAAATCGTCTTCAACCAAAAGCACTTTTATTTCTGACCTAACTATGTTTTCTTCGTTGATTTTTGGTGAATAAGAACTTTTCGAAACTTTTACAACACCTTCTTTTCCAGATTTATAAGGAAATACAAAAGAAAATACGGAACCTTTAGGTGATGATTCTTCCAGTATTACTTTTCCCTCAATTATTTTAGCTAAATCCCTAGCCAAAACTAGCCCAACCCCAGAACCAAGACTTCCTGATTCTTTAGCGCCCGGAGCTCGATAGAACAGTTGAAATATCTTTTTTCGTTGATATTTGGGAATACCAATTCCAGAATCTGCTATTCTAATTTTACATTTCCCTTCAGTAACCATTAATCTGACCAGAATTTCCCCATCGTTCAATGTGTACTTAATTGCGTTTGAAAGAAGATTGCCCACAATTTTATCCACTATTTTTTCATCCGTATTTATGATGAGTTCAGGTGCTTCACATTCAAAAGATAATTTAATATTCTTCTTGTCGGCCATAATTTTAAATGCAAAAACTTTGTCCTTTAGAAAGCGTATAAGGTCAATTGAATTAATAATAACCGATTTCTTTCGCAATTTGAAAAGTCTAAAATCTAGAAACTGAACCATTTGCATATTTACTTTTTCAGTATTCTTTAAGGCAATTTGAATACCCTCCAGCATTGACGAATCCATTTTTACATTATTCAGCAAATCTGTCAATGGGGCTTTTATCAACATTAATGGAGTCTTTATTTCGTGGGCAATATTGACCAAGTAGCGTAATTTTGCTTTAGCGTTTTTTGAATTGATTCGAAGGGTATTTAAATAAGCAATTAAAACAAATATTAGAGCTGCACAAATGAGATAAAGTAAGTACGCCCAATATGTGAGCCAAAAGGGAGGGGCTATTATAATCTTCAGTTGCTTTTCGGCGGCAATTAATTCTCGATTTTGATCTAACACACGTAATTTAAAGAGGTATTCTCCAGGATCTAAATTTGTATAACTGGCCCTAAGTACATCCTGTTCATTAATCCATTGCTCATCAAAATTTTCTAATTTCCATTGAATATCACCCTGGCCGGAGTGTAAAAAATCAATAATTGAAAGACCTATGGAAAATGAATTTTGGTCATTCTTTAAGTTTATCTGAACAGTTTCATTCAGGGGTTGCTCTAAAGGTGACCCTTTGGCGGCCAACACTCGTTCATGATTCAAATACAATTCGCTGAAAACCAAGTTTTTTTGTGACATTATTGAATATACCTTATCTGGATTGCAGGTTATAACCCCTTCGTTGGTCCCAAAGTATAATAGGTTATCATTTAGTAACGCCGTATTATAATTAAAATCGACTGAAATTAATCCGTCGGATTTTGAAAAATGACTTACATTCAATTGGCTATTAATCTTACTAATTCCCTTCGCAGTGCTTACCCATACATCATCTTCAACTGCAACAACAGAAAATATTCGATTAGAGGTTAAACCATTTTCAGTTGTTAATCGAACAATTGTGTTTTTAAAAAAATTAACTAAAAAAAGGCCTTCATATCTTGTACCTACCCATAATTGTTTATTGGCATCTATTGCTATGCTGGAGATCATCGACGTCTTAAGTTTTGAAGACTCTATGACTTCCAGGAGTTCAAAAGTATTTTTCTCCTTATTGAATAGTTTCAACCCTGAGGATGTCCCCAGTACAAGCTTTTCAGGTGAAAAATCTATCATGGTTTGAACCTGACCCGATGTTAAAGGAATATGTTGAATTTTTTTTGTTTCAACTGAAAACAAAGTGAGTTGTTGCTTTTCATCACCACTCAACCAAATTTGGTCATTATCTCCCGCATAAACCTTATTGAATTCATGTTTACTTAATTCACTAGGAAAGTCCTTTGTGCTAATGTATTTGCCATTTTTGTTTTTTTTAAATAACACCAAAGAATCAGTATATGACGTGGCCCATATATTGCCATTTCTATCTACACTTATAGCTCTAGAATTAGATATGTGCTTTTCATTATTTGTAAAAATATCCAAGTGTTGCCAACTATTCTTTGATTTCTCCCAAATGCTTATACCTTTATCTGTTCCAAACCCAATGGCTCCGCTTTCAATATTAAACAATGATAAAACTACATTGTTAATTATCGAATTTTGGCTGTTTTGCACATGACTAATCGATTGAAAATTAGCCATTTCAGGGTTATACACATTTAGTCCACCTCGCCATGTAGAAATAAAAAATACACCTGATTTATTACGAAAAACCTGTTGAACCGATTTAGTATTCAAAGAACTATCTTCTCCATAATTATCAGATATTTTCTTTATTACCTTTTGTTGATCAATATCCCAAATTATTAATCCTTCCCCATCGATACCCATTATTATCTCACTCTCGCTGAATTTCTCAATGCTTTTAATGTAAATTCCTTCTAACTTAGGAAATTCCTTAGGCTTGATGAACTCAAAATTAATTAGGTTAAATGCGCATAGTCCTAATTTGTTTGACCCAATCCATAGCCTATTATTTTTTTCATCGAAATAAAGTGAACTAATTACCGAACCTTTTATGCCATTGTTTTTTGTAAAAGACACATCAAGTAAATCATAAAGAACTATTTTACTACTATCCAATACATGAATTCCCTCATTGGTAGCTAGGTAGTAACGGTTTTTATTATCTTGGGTAATAGCAGAGTTTTTTTCTTTGATTGAAGGTATTCTATCGAGTTTTTTGGATTGGGGGTTTAAAACCAATGTGCCATCTGATGTACCAAACCACAAATCCTTATTATGATCTATGTAAAAAGCTTGAATTGCAACATCCTTGAACATATAGAACAACTCAAATTCATCAATACGGGGATTATATCTATAAAGCAACCCACTTAGGGTTACTACCCAAATTTGATTGTTAGAATCTATTTTTATATAGTGTATGACATGGTTAACCTTGCGATATTCAAATAATTTCGGTAGGCCATAATGTTTAAAGTTTAGACCATCGAACCGATCGACCCCTTCTTCCGTAACTATCCAAACAAAACCGTCATTATCTTCTATTGTAGAAAAAACAGTGTTGCTACTAAGCCCCTCTCTAACCCCATACTTTTGGACATCTGAAAATTGTGAATAGCAAAATATAGACGAGCAAGAAAAAATTAATAATAGATAAAGCTTATGCATAATTCTCCGATTTTTCAGTAGTTAAATAACTTCTTAATTCTTACGTAAGATAAATGTTTTTAAAATGAATATAGTAGAAAAACAGTCTTTACTGGTAGTAATTTTATCAATTTTTATTAAATTTAATTAATTTCATTCCTATTTGAGAGTATATAATTAGAACATTTTTTTCAGTATTTTAAGTTCAATCAACCATAATGAAAATATTTAAATATTTGTTATCATCAATTTTTGCGATTACTCTCTTAATAAGTTGTGTAGGTAAAGAGAAGAAAGGGCCACAATATAATAATGTAAATCTAAAAGCAAAAAAAGAAGACAAAAAAAATTATTCAATTCCATTCTTTATAGGAACTTATACAAATACTGAAAGTGAGGGAATATATAAATATGTCCTTCAAAAAGATGGTAAGATGAAACAGCTAGGATTGGTAGCAAAAATAACTAATCCATCTTTTTTAACAATGAGCTCTGATAAGAAATTTTTGATTGCTATAAGTGAAGTTGATATAACTGGTACAGTTGAATCTTTTTTAATTACCGAAGATAGTCTGAAATTTATTAATCGAAGTTCTTCAGGAGGAGCTAATCCTTGCTTTGTAACAATTAATGATGATGGTTTTGTGTTAACGGCAAACTATACTAGTGGTAATATCGGCTTACTGAAATTAAATAAAAAAGGGGAATTGTCTGATTTAAAGGATGTCCAGCAACATACAGGTAAAGGGGAAACGGAAAGACAACAAGCGCCACATGCGCATTCAACTTGGTACGAGCCTAACACTAGCAATACTGTTATTTCGGTAGACCTTGGAACGAATGAACTTTGGTTCTCACATTTGGACACTCAATCGCAAAAATTAACACCTTCCGAACAGCCTAAATTAAAAATGAATGAAGGAGCTGGTCCGCGACATTTAACATTTCATCCAAACGGTAAATGGGTTTACGTTGTGAATGAACTAAATAGCACTGTTGTGTTAATCCAAAAGTCAGAAAAAGGCAGGTATATAAAAGGTGTCCCAGTTTCAACGCTTCCTCTCGGTTATACTGATACCAATAATTGTGCAGATATACATATCTCTTCAGATGGAAAGTTCCTCTATGTATCAAACCGGGGACACAACTCTATTGCTATTTATAATGTAAATAATGATGATGGTTTATTGACACTCATTGGACACCAATCTACTCTAGGTAATGGGCCTCGAAATTTCTCATTATCACCAGATAACAACTATTTACTAGTAGCGAATCAGTATACAAATAATATTGTGTCATTTAAACGAGACAAAATTACTGGGTTGTTAACATATATATGTCAAATTAAAGCACCAACTCCAGTTTGTATTTTGTTTTAATCACTTTTTTTGGCTGATTATATTTTTTTAGACATTATTATATACCGAAGTTAATAGCTTTCTAATTAGTTATAATCCAAAATTAATTAATTGAATAATCTAATCTTTTCATCATAAATAAAAAGGTTAGTCAGTAAATAAATGTTACTCATTATTAATTTAATGTTGTTTGTATAAATAATTATAAGCTTTAAATATTTCTTATTACTTTTATTTAAAAGTTAATTTATATTTCATATTTATTATTTTACAAAACAAGCGGAAGTGTTAATTATTCCGCTTGTTTTATCTAAAATTGATTTTAAAAACCTTTTTACACTATGGAAATGGATATTGCCAATTATAAAAGTATCACATATGAAGAAGCCGGAAAATTTGAAGAGACACGTTTTGAAAAAATTCATAACGCCATTTTCGACTCCTCTTATGAAGCATCATTATTAGTTGCACAGGAAATTGCAAAACTAATTCGCAAAAAAAGTGACTTAAATGAAACTTGTGTGCTCGGTTTAGCTACGGGCTCTTCCCCAATAAAAGTCTATGAGGAACTTGTAAGAATGCATAAGGAAGAAGGCCTAAGTTTTGCCAATGTCATAACTTTTAACCTGGATGAATATTATCCTATGGATAAGAACAACATCCAGAGTTATTTTTATTTCATGAACGAGCATCTTTTTAATCATGTTGATATTTTGCCGGAAAACATCAATATCCCCAATGGGAAAATTAGTGGCGAAGACCTATATCAATATTGTATAGATTATGAAATGAAAATTAAATCCCTTGGTGGCCTGGACTTTCAACTTTTGGGAATAGGTAGAACAGGGCATATCGGATTTAATGAACCCGGGTCTCATTTAAATTCGGGAACAAGAAATATTACGCTGGATCATATTACACGTATTGACGCCGCACCTTCATTTTTAGGGATAGATAATGTGCCTAGAAAGGCCATCACCATGGGAATTGGAACCGTAAGAAGTGCCAAAAGAATTGTACTTCTTGCATGGGGAATAAGCAAGGCGCAAATTCTTAAAAAGACCATCGAGGGTGAAATAACTTCTCAGGTCCCCGCAACGTATTTACAAGATCATAATAATACAACCTTTGTTTTGGACAAAGATGCTTCGGCAGAATTAACGAGGATAAAAACACCTTGGTTAGTGACCTCCTGTATCTGGTCCGATTCCTTAAAATTGAAATCAGTAGTCTGGTTAAGTGAACTTACCAACAAGCCCATTTTAAAACTAACGGACAAAGATTATAACGATAATGGCATGTCCGGTCTTTTAACCGAAGAAGGTACTGCTTACGATTTAAACATAAAAATGTTTAATAAATTACAGCATACCATAACAGGATGGCCGGGAGGCAAACCAAATGCAGACGATACCAACAGACCTGAACGGGCAGATATCCCGAGAAAGCGAGTTATTATTTTCAGTCCGCATCCCGATGACGATGTAATCTCTATGGGAGGTACTTTCGATCGCCTCGTAGAACAGGGTCATGATGTACACATAGCTTATCAAACATCCGGTAATATTGCAGTTTCGGACGAGGAAGCTTTAAAATTTGCTGAAATAGCCTTAGCGTTAAACCCCGATTCGGCAGAATCCAAAAAGGTTATTGATTCCTTAAATCAAAAAACAGCAAATAATGTAGATTCTGTAGAAGCGCGACAATTAAAAGGATTAATAAGACGCAGTGAGTCTCTATCGGCTACCAGGTACCTGGATCTTGATGATGCCAATGTTCATTTTTTAGATCTTCCTTTCTATGAAACAGGGACTATTAAAAAAAATAACCTGTCACAGGACGATATTGATATCATGTGCAGTTTAATAGAGCACATAAAACCTCATCAAATTTATGCGGCAGGTGATTTGGCAGATCCTCATGGTACACATAAGGTCTGTTTGGATGCATTATTTGAATCTTTAGAAAAATTAAAGCATAATGCCTACATGAAGGACTGTTGGGTATGGTTGTATCGCGGTGCCTGGCACGAATGGGAGTCCTATCAAATTGAAATGGCTGTACCAATGAGCCCTGACCAGGTATTGAAGAAACGACACGCGATTTTCTATCACCAATCTCAAAAAGATGGGGTGATGTTCCAGGGTGATGATTCCAGGGAGTTTTGGGTTAGAGTAGAAGACAGGAACAGGCTGACGGCTAAAAAATATAATGATCTTGGCTTGGCGGACTATGCAGCAATTGAAGCCTTTAGACGGTATCATTTTTAAAAATCATTAACAATCTAAACATTATGTATGCAAGACTTTTTACTTTTTTGTTTATAATACTTTTTCAATCAACTTCGCTAGTGGCACAGCATAATATCATTCCAATTCCTGTAAGTTATTTAGGAAATGAAGAAACTTTTATTCTTGATAATCAAGTACATCTTGATGTCAAAACTAATGATAAGCAAGCTAATATATATATTGATCAATTTCGTGGATTTTTATCTCAAAGAGGAATAGCAATTACCGATAAAAGCAAATCAACCAAACCCATTAGCTTCTCTATTAATAAAAAACAAATTTTAGAACTAGGTGAAGAAGGATATCAACTTAATATAACCAATACTAATATTAGCATTTCAGCAAATTCAGCTTCAGGTATTTTCAATGGTTTACAAACATTAAAACAGCTAATTCCAATAACAAAAAACGATTCTGTAAAAATTGCTGGATGTATTATTAAAGATTATCCACGATTTAAATGGAGAGGATTAATGTTAGATGTGAGTCGTCATTTTTTTACTACTAACGAAGTAAAAGCCTATATTGATAAAATGTCCCAGTACAAGTTTAATGTTTTTCATTGGCATTTAACTGATGATCAAGGTTGGAGGATTGAAATTAAATCTTTACCAAAACTAACTGAAATTGGTGCTTGGCGAGTTGAAAGATATGGACGTTTTGGCGAAAATAGAATGTTGCCTAAACTTAATGAAAAAACTACTTATGGAGGATTTTATTCTCAAGAACAAATAAAAGATATTATTAACTATGCTAATGAAAGAAATGTTACAATAGTTCCTGAAATAGATATTCCTGGGCATAGCATGGCAGCATTAGCAGCTTACCCGGAACTCTCTGTGAAAAAAGAGCAAAAACATGTAGCGCCAGGAACAAAATTTGCTGAATGGCATGATGATGGAACGTTTACAATGCTTGTTGAAAACACTCTAAATCCTACCGATGAAAAAGTATATGAATTTATAGATAAAGTCTTTACAGAAGTAGCGCAATTATTTCCAGGGACTTATATTCATATGGGAGGAGATGAAGCATATCATGGGTATTGGGATGAAAATTCTTCAGTACAAAATTTTATGAAAAAAAATGATCTAAAAAACAGCCATGAATTACAAAGTTATTTTGTAAAAAGAGTAGAGAAAATTATTAGTAGTAAAGGGAAAAAAATGATAGGTTGGGATGAAATATTAGAAGGAGGTTTGGCAGATGGTGCTGCTGTAATGAGCTGGAGAGGAATTAAAGGTGGTGTTGCTGCTGCTAAAATGGAGCACGAAGTGGTGATGTCTCCTACTACATTTGCCTATTTAGACTACTCTCAAGGAGATCATAGTGTTGAAAATAAGATATATAACGATTTAAGCCTTGAAAAAAGTTATACTTTTGAACCTGTCCCGGAAGGGGTAAACCCAAAATACATATTAGGAGGGCAGGGAAACCTTTGGTCAGAAGTGGTGCCAAATTTACCTTATGCCTTTTATATGACATACCCGAGAGCATTTGCTATTTCTGAAACATTATGGAGCCCAAAAGAGAAAAAAAATTGGAATAGTTTTATAAATAGAACCGAACATCATTTCCAAAGATTTGATGCTACTAAAACTAATATTAGTAAAGCTGTTTATGATCCAATAGTTCATGTATATATTGAAAATGACACTCTAATGTGCGAATTGAAAAATTCAATTCAAAATTCAGAAATTTATTATACCATTGATAATACGTATCCTGTTCAATTTGGCTTAAAATATGAAGGATCTTTTGAAATACCTGAAGGTGATTTTAGCCTACGAACACAAACATTTAGAAACGACAAGCCCATTAGCCGCCAATTGCAAATTCATAGAACCGAATTAATTGAACGGGCACAAAAGTAATATGAATTTCCCTCCATGCCTTGATAAATAATTCCAGATTATTAAAGTTTAAGAAATGTGCACCGGTTGCATTTATAGTACCTTCACCACAAGACATAGTCTTGCCGTAGCCATTAGTTTAAAAATTATTTACAAAGACGATCGTTAAGCCTTTAAACGATCATATCCCTTTTTGTAAGCGCAATTATTTACCATGAATAATGGATAAGGATATTTTAAAAATGAATTTGGGTTTTATAAAAACTGAATGACTTAAATTTTGCCACTATTTTAATAACACTTAAATTTTGAATTAAGAATTGAGAAAAAATTAAGGTTTATCCTTACTATTATTTAAAAATATTTAGTTCCTGGACCAAATCTCTACGTACTTATGGAAATACACGAGCAGATTCTTAAGGTCGGTGTTTCCAAATTGCGATTCCAGAGTAATATTCTTAAAGAGGCCTTCATCAATAAAGCGCTCTGCCAGTACTTTAATCCGTTCCAATGTATTTTCCCCGTCTTGCTCCATGATACTTGTTTTAATTTCAAAGTTTAATTGCAAATACACATGGAGCACTAAAAACGAACCTGCCCTAAAGACATTTAATCCCATAATCTTATTCCTGCCAATAGGCATAAACATAAATTAACGGCACTTTAAAACTGTACTTTAAAAGTACCCGTCCGGTACAATCAAATCCCGGCATATGCTTGCAGTTCGCTTTTAAATGTTCCACGGTAAATACCTGTATTATATTAGCGGCATACTAAAAACTTTTATATCTTTATTGTCACTTAGTGTAAAAATAGGACACTTTTTTGATACAAAAAATATTTTGACGCTTTTTTTATATTTTTATTACATTTTAATTACATGCTATCTATAAAGTTTAAAAGTTTACTTACGGAATTAAAATTAACTCCCGAAGATTTCGGTAATAAAATAGGTGTAGGGAAAAGCTCTATCTATAAGCTATTGAGAGGTGACACCAAAAAGATTACCCGGGCCATGGCCGAAAAGATATCGGGTGTTTTTCCACAGTATACTCCTCAATATCTCGTAGAGCTAAATTTTGATACTAAAAAGGACATTATTGACACTCCTGAAATTTTTATGGAAAAAGAAGGTATTAGATTTACCGAAAATGAAGTTGTGGACTGGTTGTGTAAAAATATAGAACACCTGCGAAAACACAACACCTATTTTGGCCTGGTTATGAACGACGAGATAAACAAGGGCATTAAAAAAGTGCTCGAAGAGAAAGGCTTTAAAATGGATGTTGTTAAAGACGACTAAGCTTTTAAAATAAATACGATGTCAGAAGTTTTATAGATCGATTCATTTTTTGTAAACTTTATTCATTATCTGCTATAGTAACAAATTATACCCTTTATTATTGATCTTTAATATGGACAATGCATCATTTGCGTTGAGCAATATTAAATGCCGATCATTGTTACTCCGGTAGTCCAACCCTTGTCATCCCTTACTTTGGCGGTATCTTTAATTTCCTCAAATACGAAGTTTCTTTGATTTAAATAGAGCCAGTTTGTATTTTGATTAGCTCTCGGGAATAGATGTAAAAAAAGTGTCTCTATCAACTTCAAAAGAAGGTTGATTTTCTTCTTAAATACAACTAAAACAAAGGCATAGAATAAAAAAAACTTAGATTTCTTAAGTGCATTTTACATTTTTATTATAGCTATAAAAGTAAGGATATTTTATGGAAAAAATGTGAGCTAACAATAGTATAATCAACGTAAGTCCCAGGATATTAATGCCCAGTCCTGCCCGTTCGATTGGTAAGACTGCAGCAATTTAAACCCGATAGCGTAATGCGCGTCCAACGATCTTGTATTTGCAACATCCACCTCGGTAATTATCATGTCATAGTCCGATTGTAATTCTTGTTTCATATACTCATATAACCCCCGAAATATGCCCTGCTTTCTAAATCCTTTATCGACACAAACCTGCCCCATGATCACATAGGTTTCATCATTGTTCAAACAAGCCTCTATTTGTTGGAACATCGGCTTCAAGACCTCAATGTCCGCTTTAAATTCCTTCAACATACAAAGGGTATACCCCACCACATTATCATTGCTCTTCGCAATTACATGAGGACATCTATCGTTCATGGCCTTTAAAATATCAAAGTTGTGATGCACCGTTACAAACCCCTCTGTTTTACTTTCTTCTTTCGATATTACCGATGGTATATTAGCACGTTGTAATTCGAGAATTTGGTTCAATTCTTCGTTAGAATCCGCTCTTTTATAGTTAATGCCCAACATTTAAAATTGTCTTTCCAAACCTTTGATCGATTTCAACTCCACTCTCAGGTCCTGGAACATATTTACAATACTGCTTAATTTCAACTCATCTTCGTCATACTCCTGGGTATTGATGCAGCAGGTAAACTCCCAAAGTTCCAAAACAGTATTAACATTGACCCTGTAAGGCGGATAGGTTTTGTTGTCGGAATGCAGAACAAGGGTATTATCGTCCTTAATATGGTTATAAACACGCTTATAGACCAAGCCGTCTTCTTTGGTCAATACAATATAAGTACGCCCGTCTTTTATATCGTCGATATCCTCAACAAATTTGGCGACAACAAAAGAACCGTCCTTTACCGGAAGCATAGAATCTCCACGTATGGGAAAGGCCCTGTGTGTTCCTGTGGGTAAAAAAGGGAGCTTGATCTTTTGTAATTGCTCAATATATTCGGGGTCGGCATACCCTTGCAGGTATCCTGCCGAAGCCTTGGCAGGAATAATGTCGATAAGGTCTTCGTTCATTTCATTGACCGTTACAGGAAATAACACCCGTTTATTTCCAACTTCGATGAACGAAGTCTCCCTTGCCGCCCGTAAATCGTTCTTCACTAAAATATCTATGGGAATGTCGAAATAATTTGAAAGTTCAATAAGTTTATCGATCGATGGTTCCGACCGGCCTTCCTCATAAGAGCCGATCATAGATCGCGTCCAGGCCAGTTCCTCTGCAAATTGTTCCTGAGAGAACCCCTTTAGCTTCCTAAGGTGCCTGAGGTTTATCTGAATCTTTTTCATTTGCTACAAATATAAGCAACAACAACTACATATTGTAGTTAATTTTGTTAAACTTTTATGTATCTCAATTGTCACACATACTACAGCTTGCGTTATGGCACTATTAAGCCCGAAACACTGCTCGCCATAAGTTCAAAAAATGGCGTGCAGACCCTGGCATTAACCGATATTAATAATACCTCTGCCTGCCTGGATTTCGTAAGATTATCGGAAAAATACAAGGTAAAACCTGTACTTGGTGTCGATTTTAGAAATGGTGCACAGCAACAATTCGTGGTCATTGCAAAAAATAATAACGGTTTTCAGGAGATCAATACCTATTTATCACAATTTCTGCATGATCATACTTTAAAGATCCCTGAAACCCCAAATACCCTATTTAAGGACTGCTATGTTATCTATCCCTACCAACACGGTAAAGACCGTATCCTAAAACCAAATGAATTTCTGGGGATAAAACCACAGGACCTCAACAAGCTAAAATTTTCCAGGTGGAACAGCTTCCGAAGTAAATTGGTGGTTTTAAAAACAGTTTCTTTCGAAAATAAAAAGGGATTTAATACACATCGGTTATTACGTGCTATCGACAACAACGCTTTATTGAGCAAATTGCCAAAAACCGAGCAGGCACAGGACACAGATACCATGCTACCCTATGATGAGTTGTGTAAAACATATGAGGAATTTCCGGAACTTATAGAAAACACCAACCAGCTTTTAGAACGTTGCTCTGTTTATTTTGATTTCTCACAGGAAACCCCAAACAATCAAAGATCGTATACCAATAATGAAATCCTGGATTATAAATTCCTTGAAAAACTAACCTACCAGGGCTTGGATTACCGTTACAAAGACCCCGATGAAACCATTTACAAACGCATCAAAAAAGAACTGGATATTATAAAACAAAAAGGGTTTGTATCTTACTTCCTGATCAATTGGAAAATTTTAAAATACGCCCGCAGCAAGGGTTATTTTTACGTTGGGCGTGGTAGTGGCGCCAATAGCATTGTAGCTTATCTGTTACGGATCACCGATGTCGACCCTGTAGAGCTGGATCTTTATTTTGAACGCTTTATTAATCTCTATCGAAAAAATCCTCCTGATTTTGATATAGATTTTTCGTGGACCGATCGCGATGATATTACGGAATTTATCTTCAGGCGATTTAAGAATACGGCGCTCATCACCGTATATAACACCTTTAAATTTAGAGCTTCTGTTAGAGAACTGGGAAAAGTATTTGGCCTGCCAAAAGCTGAAATGGATGTACTTACAAGAGGGAAATATAATGTAAAGCAACTCGATAGATTATCGCAACTGGTTATAAAGTACAGTACTTATATCCAGGGCTTTCCTAATTATTTAGGGATCCATGCCGGGGGGATAATCATTTCGGAAAAACCCATTCATTACTATTGTGCGACGTTTATGCCTCCAAAAGGTTTTGCTACTACACAATTTGATATGGTCGTGGCCGAAGACATCGGTCTGTATAAATTCGATATTTTGAGTCAGCGTGGATTAGGCAAAATCAAGGATACCGTAGAGATCGTAAAATACAACCATCCCGAAAAGCCTCCCATAGACATTCATGACATTAACCGCTTTAAACAGGATGAAAAGATCAAAGACCTGCTGCGCCACGCCAAGGCGATCGGTTGTTTTTATGTAGAGTCCCCCGCGATGCGTATGCTGCTTAAAAAATTGCAGGTCGATAATTACCTGGGGCTGGTCGCTGCAAGTTCCGTAATACGTCCGGGCGTCGCAAAGTCAGGTATGATGCGCGAATACATTTTACGCTATCGTTATCCCGAACGCCGTAACGATGCGCATCCCGTTCTCCTCGATATCATGCCGGAAACCTATGGCGTTATGGTCTACCAGGAAGACGTTATTAAAGTGGCGCATTACTATGGGGGCCTAAATTTAGGCGAAGCCGATATGTTGCGCCGTGGGATGTCGGGGAAATTTCGTTCGCGGGACGAATTTTTAAAAGTAAAGCAACAATTTTTCGATAATTGTAAGCAAAAGGGAGAACCGGAGGCTTTAACCAAGGAGATCTGGCGGCAAATAGAGAGTTTTGCCGGCTATGCTTTCGCCAAAGGGCATTCGGCATCCTATGCGGTGGAGAGCTATCAAAGTTTGTTTTTAAAGGCCTATTACCCTTTGGAATACATGGTGGCTACCATCAATAATTTTGGGGGGTTTTACGGGACCGAGCTCTATGTCCATGAAGCCCGGATGCACGGTGGTACGATCGAAGCCCCTTGTATCAATAACAGTTGTAATGAAGCTACTATTCAAGGTAAAACCATCTATTTAGGCTTTATGTTCTTACATGCATTCGAATCTAAAACTATCATGAGGTTGCTTGATGAGCGCACAAAAAATGGCCTGTTTAACAGTTTAGACGACTTTATTGACCGCGTACCCATTTCGGTAGAACAAATCTCGATCCTGATAAAGATCAACGCCTTTAGGTTTACCGGGGTTAACAAACGCGAACTGCTTTGGGAGGCTCATTTAAAGATCAGTAAGACTGTTGTCCAGGAACATATTGTGACCCTATTTAAATCTGAAAAGATCAATTATAAAACGCCACAGCTTTCAAGTACACTACTGGAAAATGCCTTTGATGAAATAGAGTTATTAGGCTTTCCATTGTGTAATCCCTTTAAATTGTTACAAAACCCCCAGCAGGGGTTTTTAAAAGCCCGCGAGCTCCCCCGGTTTAAAAATAAGATCGTTACCATCGAAGGGTATTTGGTAACGACAAAGACCACGGCAACAGCAAATAAAAGAACCATGTTCTTCGGAACATTCTTAGATCGCGATGGCGATTTTATCGATACCATTCATTTCCCTCCTGTTGCGGCGAAATTTCCCTTTAGGGGGAAAGGCATTTATAAAGTTACGGGTAAGGTTTTGGAGGAATTTGATTGCATCAATATAGAAGTCATTTCCATGCACAGACTGGCTGTTATTGAAGACCCCAGGTATGCCGATCCATCACCTCAACCTACTTCCCAAAAGAAAGATAACGTTCTAAAAGTTGAACCCATATGATTGATCAACGTACCATAGTCCATATGGATCTGGATACTTTTTTTGTGTCTTGCGAACGTTTATTGGACAGTCGCTTAATTGGAAAGCCCGTACTTATCGGGGGCACTTCAGACAGGGGCGTAGTAGCCTCGTGCAGTTACGAGGCCCGGCATTTTGGCGTCCATTCTGCAATGCCTATGCGTATGGCAAAACAATTGTGCCCCGAAGCTATTATATTAAGAGGAAATTCCGGCATTTATACCAATTTCTCCAAAGATGTAACCGATGTCATTAAGGAGAATGTCCCGCTTTATGAAAAAACGTCCATTGACGAGTTCTATATTGATCTCACGGGAATGGACCGGTTCTTTGGCTGTCACAAATTGGCTTCGGAATTACGCCAACGCATCATTAAAGAAACGGGGCTACCCATTTCTTTTGGGTTGTCCGTTAATAAGACCGTGTCGAAAGTGGCCACGGGAGAAGCCAAGCCCAATAACCAGATCCGGGTTTTAAAAGGTGATGAAAAACCATTTTTAGCGCCTTTATCGGTTAGGAAGATCCCTATGGTTGGCGAAGTGACCTATAAATCCTTATGTGATCTGGGTGTAAAGCGGATTCAAACCGTACAGGAAATGCCCATGAAACTCATGTACAAAGTCCTTGGGAAAAATGGTTTGAGCATCTGGAAAAAAGCTAACGGTATCGATAATTCTCCCGTAGTACAATACCAGGAACGTAAATCCATTTCGACCGAGCGGACCTTCGATAAAGACACCACCGATATAAGCAAACTAAAAAGTATCATCCTGGCCATGGCAGAGAATTTAGCGTATCAGCTGCGACGCGGTAATAAGCTCACAGCATGTGTAACCTTTAAAATCCGATATTCCGATTTTCAAACCTATACGCAACAGCAACGCATTCCTTATAGTGCGATGGACCATAACATTATTCCCGTGGTTTTGGACCTGTTCCAAAGACTTTACAACCGAAGGTTACTGGTACGCCTCGTTGGCGTAAAATTCAGCCATTTGGTTGAAGGGGGACACCAGGTCAATTTATTTGAGGATAACAACAAACAGATTAATTTAAGTGAGGCCATAGACAGCATGCGCAAACGCTATGGGGACAGATCTGTTATTAATGCTGCCGGTATGGGCGCCAAAAGCATCAGTAGGTGGAATCCGTTTACGGGCGAACCGCCGCCTTTATTGGCCAACCGGCGACGCTAAGACAAGGAAGATAGAAGACGGATGCTGGGTGCTGGATGATGGAAGAGGGAAGGCGGAATTTGGTGTTTGAAGCTTGGGATATACGAAGTTCGAGTTATGACTGCTGGGTTATGAGTGCTGAGTTGAAGATTTGCGATTTGGAATTTGGAATTTGGAATTTCCAAAGTGTCACTTTAATTTTTCGAACTTAACCAATCTTCTCTGGCTTTCTTTTTCTTATCATCTAATTCTAATCCATGGGATTCAAATAAGGAGATCGAAAAGGAAGGATTATGAACGAAAGTTAAAATCGTTTCTTTGGTTTCCCTGTAACGTTCATAAACTACTATCGTTTCATCTCCCGGTTTAAAGTTTTTCAGAACAACACTAATATCCAAATCATCACTTAATGTAAAATCACCGATCTTAATGATTTTATCCCCTTTTTCCAACCCTGCATTGTAGGATGAAGAACCCATCTTGGTATTACTCGAAATAATGCTGCCTTCAAAGCTTGCTCCAAAAAGAACCCGGTTCTTATCTTGTGTTAAAGACACCCCGACATTTGCGAACAGACGTTTCATGTCCGGCATGCCGCTCTTATAAATATAATTATTGAAGAAATGGTCCCCAAATTCCTGACCTGCATATTCATTTAAGGAATTATGCAGATCCCTGATTGTATATGGAATTTCCGCTTTCCCGAAACGCTTCCAAACCAATTTCATATAATCATCAAGATTTAGTCCTATTTCCCGAAGCGATAAGTCCAAAGCCAGACCTAACATATTTCCGAAATTGTAGTAGGATATAAACGTGTTACTCCTGTTATTGGGGTCAATTGAAGTGGCATCATCAACAAAAGGGGCCTGATAGCTCATTTCTATAGGGTTGAAAAAATGTCGCCCCGGAGAGTTCCAAACATAATTGAAATAACCTGTTTGCCCATTTATAAAACGCTCAAGACTCATCAACCCTGAACGATGTAATATTAAATGTGTATAATAACTAGTAAATCCTTCGGCAAACCAAAGTTCTCCGCTCATATTGGAATTACTAAAATCAAAAGGTTCTAAAGATTGCGGGCGAATACGCTCTACATTCCAGCAATGGAAAAACTCATGAGAAACCGTTCCTATATTATTATTCATCCCTCCATCAGTTAAACTACGTGTACTTGTTAAAACCGTAGAATTGCGATGCTCCATACCATCACCATCAACATTAGGCATATAACAAGCCAAAAAATAATAGGCATCATAATCGTAATCGGGTAACTCCCCAAAAACAGCCTTCTGCTGCAGTACAATGGCTTTAACTTTTTCGAAATATTCATCCAGCTGGGCTTCCGATCCCTTATGATGCAAGACAAAATTCACCGTTTGCTCATCCACGTCAAAAGAGCGTACACTATGGTCACTGATCTCTGTGGGACTATCCATAAAATATTGAAGATCCCTTGCATAATAGGTGTTTCCCTGCAAATGTTTTAATTGAGTTGCTACTTTCCAGTTTAATTCTTCAACCACATTAAACGTAACCTCAAAAGCATCATTTTCCAAACTTGAAACGTACATAAAAGTGGCAGGTATATTTAAATGCGCGTGGGTCTCATCAATTTGAGCATAGGTGCCATCACCATGATTTGCAAACAAGATATAACTCACTTTTATGGTACCATCATGACCCTGTACCTTCCATGAGTAAGGGTCCGGCCTTGTACTTTCCAAAACATTGCCTTTACTGTCGGTCACTTTTACATCGTATACGTTTTTCATAAACTCATGCAAGGCATAACGCCCAGGAGATGATCTGCTCATTCTAAACTCCACTGCTCCCGATCCTAAATTTGTAAATGTCGCGTTTACCAAGGCTTCGTGATGTACGGCATTCTCAAACGATATATCATAAGTTGATGACACTCTTTTTAATGATTCCTGAGCAATACTCTGTTTACTATAAAAAAAAGATAAAAATGACAGTAGAATGAGACTGCGTTTCATGAAAACAAATGTTTAATATTGAACTAAAGACAAGACTTTGATTTAAATGTTACAATATGTTTATAAAATTCTTTTTACAGTATACCAAGTCAAAATATTGAAATAAGAATTTTTTTAACCATATGAAGTGATTAAGCCCCTAAGATAGTATTTTTGCCTTATGGGTGAGCTTCCAAAAAAGTTAAAATCTAAACTACTGGTTCGCAAGGGCAATAACGCGCTGCGCAAATTAAGTGTACAAAACGACCTGGTGGATTTCTCTTCCAACGATTATTTAGGATTTTCTAAATCTAAAAGTATTTTCAATAATGCCCATCAGTATTTGGTTGAAAAGAACATTTGTCTAAACGGTGCTACCGGTTCCAGGTTATTATCGGGCAATTACCCACTATATGATACCGTGGAATCCATGCTTTGTGATTTTCATGAAAGTGAAGCCGCTCTAATCTTTAATTCGGGTTATGATGCTAATGTTGGAATTTTCTCATCTGTGCCTCAGCGTCATGATATTATATTTTACGACGAACACATCCATGCTTCTATACGTGATGGGATTTCTATGAGCCATGCAAAGGCCTATAAATTCAAACATAACGATTTAAAGGATCTGGAAAAAAAATATGAAACAGAAAACCGTAGAAAAACAGAAGATACCGAATGTTATGTCGTAACAGAATCTGTGTTTTCTATGGATGGCGATACTCCCGATCTTAAAACCTTGGCAGAATTCTGTTCAAAGAACCGGTGCATGCTAATAGTGGATGAGGCCCATGCCATAGGCATTTATGGAAAACATGGAATGGGCCTAATTATAGACCTCGGGCTTCAGGATCGGGTATTTGCGAGGTTGGTAACCTTCGGAAAGGCTCTTGGATGCCATGGTGCAGCAATTTTAGGGAGTTCAGAATTAAAACAATTCCTGGTCAATTTTGCACGAAGTTTTATTTACACAACGGCATTACCACCACATTCATTAGCGACTATTAATTACACATATGAGGCTCTTCGCACTGAAGATAAGATGAAATGTTTAGGACAAAATATTTCTTTTTTTATTTCTGAAGTTGACCGGCTTCAACTAAAGGATCATTTTATTGAGAGTGATTCAGCTATTCATTGCTGTGTTATTCCCGGGATTAAGAA
>PVMK01136887.1_pt1 | contig 36779 bp, 31 predicted proteins | sample 1853481 | NCBI WGS metagenome assembly PVMK01 (sample SAMN08533507, study PRJNA380276) | Marine sediment metagenome, whole genome shotgun sequencing project. | reverse complement strand
CGGCCGCTCAGGGCCGAAGAAGCCGCTGATATCGGGATGGTGACTAAAATCGTGGATGATTATCCCGCATTGATTTCAGCAGCCGTCGAAGCGGTCAACAACCTGCAGGCCAAAACAGCCCGTATTCCGGAAGGTAAGGTCGAAATTCCGGAATTCAATATTCCGGATGAACCCAAAGCGGGCAAGCAGGCGCTTAGCAAAGAGGCGGTATCCCTTACAGTAAAAGTGATCCAGGAGGGCGCGGCAACTGCAAATTTCAATGACGCCCTTGAAATCGGATATAAAGGATTCGGAGAAATTGCCTGTACGGATGCAGCTAAAGAAGGCATCTCGGCTTTTCTGGAAAAGCGACCGCCAAATTTTACGAAGTAATTTTACTGGGTGTTTTCCTGGGCCTTGCTTCGCTTTATGCTTTCCAGACGCTCTAGAAGGTTTCTGGCTTTAGTGATATTCTTGTGACATCTTTGTAATTCGGATCGATTGCCGAGACAGACTCCCACTCTCGAATGGCATCAGCTAATTTTTGATCTCCAAAGTATGCGAGACCCATGTCATAATGAACTCCCTTGTAAGTGGCCTCACACTTCTGGATATTCTTTGCGCATTGCTCGCAATTTTTATCGTATTGCAGCGACGTCTTGAATTCATCCCTGGCAGCCAAATAATCTTCTTTGCCGAAAAGAACCAATCCCTGTTCAAAATGAGATTTGGCAAGGTAGTTAAGTGTAACCTTATCAGCAGGCGTTACGTTTAAAACTTTATTGAATTCGATGATCGCATCCGCATATTCTTTTTTATTATAAAGTTCAATGCCCAGCTCCCGATAGTTGGCTGTCTGATCTGCAATTGCTTCTTCTTTCTTTGGCACCGCTTCGGTCACAGCCGGTTCTTTAGGTATCACGGCCGTTTTCGTATCTTCTGCCTCACCCTTTACCAGAAAGGGAAGCCCTGTCACTTCAGGAATCTTGAGCTCCTGCCCGACTCTCACACTGGTTCCGTCTTCTATGCTATTAAATTTAGCGATGACGTCGAACTTGCCATAGTCGCCGTAATACATCATTGCCAGTTTTGAAAGACTCTCGTTCGGCCGAACCGTGTGAATGATGTATCGTTTAACAGTTATAACTTCACCGGGTAATGTCTCAGAGACCTCACCGCTATCGGTCTGAATGGTCGCTGGATCTGCTATAATCGGAGTTCCTTCAATAACGGGTATTTTAATCTCCTGGCCGACGGTGACCTTGGTGGCATCCTCCAGTTCGTTGTACTCTGCAATAAGATGAAACTTGCGATAATCTCCGTAGTAACGCTCTGCCAAAGTTGAGATCGTCTCATCCGCTTGAAGCGTGTGCACAATATACCTTTTAACATGCTCTATTTCTTTTCTGGCAGCGGTCAGTTTGTCTTTTGCTTCCGCGTGTTCAGGGTTGTATCGCAGTGCAGTCAAAAACTCTTTGCGGGCCGGAGGGTATTGGCCCTGGCGATAGTATTTTAAGCCGATCTGATAGTGCTCCTCAGCCAGTTTGTTGAGTTGCGGCTCAAGCGTTGCGCGTTTTTCTTGAGCCAACTTATTTTGGGGGTCAACCGTAAGAACAAGTTTGTATTGCTTCAAAGCTTCAACCAGATCACCTTGTTTTTCGTACGCCTGTGCTTTGGCCGTATGCTCTTCGGCAAGTTGTTTCGGAGATTTAGTGCCGAAAGTCGCGCACCCGACCACCAGGGCAAGCAAAAGGACGACGCTGATAATTCCCGCCTTATTTTTCATGGTTTTCTCACTTTAATGAAAGGTGATTAAAAGTTTTAAGTCTGGAAATAAATGATTGCATATCCCTTTCCAATATCTGATCCCTTCTTAACGTCAAAGGGTTTGCGAAAAAGGGGTTACCCCCTCGTTTTACGGACATACCCATTTTGTAGCCGGCCTCTCTGGTCATCAGAATCGAGCGTTGATCATAATGGCCGTACGGGTAAGCCAAAAAATAAGTGTCCTGGCCTAATTTTTTATCAATGATTTGCTTGGAACCGTAAAGTTCTTCTTTAATCCGGACAATATATTCCTGCTCTGTTTCGCCATCTTTTGGCTTGGTGATATCACTGTGATTAATGGTGTGCGAACCGATCGCAAATCCATTCGTCTGCATTTCTTTGAGCTGGTCCCATGTGATGGCCATTTTGGACACACCGACAAAACTGGTATAGATGAGCAGCGTCGCAGTATAGCCGTATTTCTTAAGAATCGGATAGGCGATATCATAGACGGAACGATATCCATCATCTATGGTGATGAGCACAGAGTTTTGCGGAAGCCTCTGTTGATAGCCAAGAAAGGCAAGAAGTTCCTCGGCGGTAATCACGGAATACCCATTTTCCTTCAGATACCTCATTTGAAGCTCAAAAGTTTTTGCCGGCATACAGAGATTAGAATTGCAATCTTCGGCAAAGCGATGATAGGTCAGAATCGGTATGGTTTGAAAGCCATCAGAGCTTAGTCCTCCCCTATTCCGTTCTTTCAACGGAATCACAATCACGCTTCCGCGCCTGAAGTTAATCCCGGGATTCGCTTCCTCAATGATCCATGATTTTTTTTTGCCCCCCAGAAATTTTTCAGCCAGTTCCGCAGGCGTTTCGCTGTCCGGCAACAGATAAACAATATAGTCCTCAGAGCGAAACATGTTATTGCTTGAAGGTTGAGTGGCCGTTCGGGTTGGTGCACAGGCGTAGAAAACAAATGAACTTATCCCAAAGATTACAAAAAATAATAGAATTTTGTGAATATTTGGGCGTCGGTCTGCCCGAGATTGAGAGGCAACATCTGGAAACATATCAGCCCTCGGATACATGCTGAGCTAAAAGATCACAATCTTTCAACCCGTGATACTTTGAAACAGATTTCCCGGGCATTTTTCTTTTATACCGCAATAAAAGCCCGAGCCGGTGCTGGGATATACAGCAGTCAACGCCTAATCATAAACCTGATTTTCGCTTTCTTGTCAATTTAAATATCCATAAAGGTTGGAATCTAGCAGCGCCAGCAAAGCATTAAAGGATCAAATTGTATTAATTTCCGACAGTTAATTTGCTTGACTTTGGTTTTTGACCATAATAATTTGAGTAGGCCGAAATTAAGTACCGCCATTTCCAGACAGGTCCACCAATATCTATTCAAACTTGATAAAATCGCTAAACAATTGCCTTATACGGATATGCAGAAAGCCCAGGTTATGCTGTTTCAACCACGAAGGGCACGAAGAAAACAAGGCGGTTGCAAATTCATTATCTGCTGTCTTCGTGATCTTCGTGGTGAGATAACTAGCGGACGTATGCAACTGGAATTTTCCAGATAACCGCGTTGCCTTACAAACTAAGGGAGATGGGTGCCATATGAATTCAATCCAGCGATTCGCTAATCGTTTAAACACGCGCTATCTTATCCTTGGTCTGGTCATCTGGTGGCTGGCAATGCTGATTGCTTACTCGATTTTTACCCTGCGGGTAAACCACCTTAAAGACGAGCTAAGACAATCAGGGGTCAAAATAACGCATGAGTTTTCCAGTCTGGTCAGCTTGCCCCTCTTAGAAAAAAATTCTCTGTCAATTTCTAAATTGCTGACCGATGCCGCCAGCAGAGCAGATGTAATTTACGCGTCGGTAGTTGATCATCGCAATAAAGTTGTCGCTTTTACCGGCACCGGACATCTTATGCCGGACATGCCTGAAGCGGCACGTTCTGTCGATAAAGTATCGATGTGGGAGGGTGGATTTGCCAGCCATGCCAGAATCCTTAACTTTGTCTCAGACGTCACTTACGCCGGTACTAAAATTGGAGAAATTTTCATCGGCCTGTCTACTCCTGAAACGTTTCAAACCCGAAAACAATTTTTATTCATCGCTATTTCAAGCTGTCTGATATTATTGTTTTTGTTTGCTGTATTTCGTTACCAAACAATCAAAACATTTATGATGAAATATCTAAATTTTAATCGGTCGAATGCCGTAATGGATCCAACTATAAACAGTTCGCTTATTAGCTGCCCATTGTGCGGAACGCAACAGACACTCTCCCGCAAATTATTCAAACAATCAAGCCTGGACAAATTTTTGACAACCGGGGATTCGAAACTTGAGTCAAACCCTGGATACATTGCGGACTCCAAAAGGATCGATTCGCAGGAACTTCAAAAAAAAGAAGATTTTTCCTGGATTAGACGGCAGATCATACTGCGCTGTACCGAGATTATAAACAAACTGGCCGTCTGATAATTGATTGTAAAAGTGAAGGAGGTTTTCAATGCTTGTCAGTGAAATTGCCGCAACAACAGTCGTGAAAGTGAGGGAAATTTCAACGAGCACCTTCACCAAAGTTGCGAGGGGAATAAAGCGTATATCGGAAATAAAATTCATTGAACGCAATCGAAGGCTATTCGTCATTTGTCTTTCAATTTGGCTTCTCATCAATTTTAGCGGCTATTTATTTTATCACTACACGTTTGAACGCAAAAACGATGCATTTCTAAAGCAAGGACTTTCTGAGACCCAAAATCTTGAATCCAAAAGCGGGCCTTTCGTTTTAGAAAAAGATATCTTATCGCTCAATGTCGCTATCAAAGATTTGCAGGATATAAAGAATTTGAAATTTGCTGCAATAACGGATCATCAAAATAACATCCTGGCTCACACTAAATCAGAAATGATGAATCAAAAATTTGAGCCTTTGCGAAACGAAGAACCCATCGATGCGCTTGACGGTATCAAGATAACTTCAGGAATGACACCAGACAAAACAAAGGTCATCGGTTTTTTTAAAAATATAATTTTTTCAGATGTCGAGATTGGAAGGGTTTATGTCGCTCTTTCCACATCGCATCTTAATAGCGACCTAAATCGATTGCGGCTTTTATATTTATCGGGTGTCGCACTGACGATCATCTTTTTGGGAGTCGGTTTATTCCTATTGGATCGCAACGCCAAGGCCAAAGCGCTTAAGATGCGAGAGGATATCGAAAAAATGGACCGGATCGGCCCTTATCTTCTCCATCAAAAGATTGCCCGGGGAGGAATGGCTGAACTGTTTTTAGCAGATTATGTCCGTCGGGACGGTTTTAAAAGAAGGGTGGCGATTAAACGAATCCTGCCTCATCTTGCGGGCAATCCGAATTTTATCAAAATGTTTACGCGTGAAGCCAGAGTGGCTGCTCTGTTGCAGCACCCGAATATTGTCCAGATCTTCGATTACGGCAAAATTGAAAACGCGTATTTTATCGCAATGGAATATATCGATGGGAAGAATTTGGCAGAAATTCTCGCGGCTCTGAAACAAGGTCTACCCATCGAAAAGGCCGTCTTTATTATCTCACAAATCTGCAAGGGTCTGGATTATTCTCATACCAAGCGGGATGAAAATACCGGAGAACCTTTTCATATCGTCCATCGAGATATCAGCCCGCAAAATTTGCTCATTTCTTATCAGGGGGAAGTGAAAATAAGCGACTTTGGAATATCCAAGGCCCGCTCTGAGCCGAGCTTAACTCAAGCAGGTGTCATTAAGGGAAAAATGGCCTATTTGTCACCCGAACAGGCATTGGGAGAACCGATTGACCATCAAGCGGACATATACGCCTTGGGGCTTGTATTTCATGAAACACTTACCGGAAAAAGAGTATACAGGTTTAGCAGCGATATCGAGGCGATACGGATCATTCCGAAAATGGATATCGAGCCCGTAAAGAATTCAGTGCCGGATGTTCCGGAAGAATTAAATCGCATGGTTATGAAATGCTTAGAGAAGCAAAAAGAGTTAAGATACCAGAGCTCTTCAGCTTTATATGCGGATTTGGCGGCTTTTAAAAAAGAATTTAAAATATCATTTGATACCTCCGATCTTGCCGACTATATGAAAAAAAATTTCAAAGAAAACGTTAAGGCCTCACATAAAAAGTAGACTCCAGTAACTGGCGGAATTTGACATGCCCCAGAATATTTTTTGCGGCCAAACCGATATCGGACTTAAGCGTGCAAATAATGAGGATGCATTTATCCTAAACCCCGACCTGGATTTTTGTCTTACCGCAGACGGCATGGGTGGTGCCGCAGCAGGCGAACTGGCCAGCAAAATTTTTGCCGATACCGCCCAAGAAATATTTGAGGGGCATGCCGATCGATCCCAGAAAGAAGTACTGTATCGGATTCAAGAAACCTTCCGGGTTGCAAATCAAAAGATTCTTGAGCATGTCGTTCAGAATACAAGTCACAAGGGGATGGGATGTACAGCCGAACTTTTGGCATTCTCAGATGAGGGTTTCATACTCGGTCATATGGGCGACAGCCGCACGTATCGTTTAAGAAAAGGGAATTTCGAACAACTCACTCAAGATCACACGCTTGTCCAGCAACAGCTTGAAGCGGGATTAATTTCTAAAGACCAAATTAGGCACCATTCGCTACGCAATATTATTTACCGTGCCGTGGGCCTAAAGCAAGAGCTTTCTCTTGAACTGATAACCGGGAAAACCGTCGCGCAGGATATATTTCTTCTGTGTTCAGACGGCCTAAGCGATATGATCATGGACGATCAGATTCGAGATATTCTTTGTTCAGATAGCGATATCGATCGAAAGGTCGAAGAATTAATCGAGACCGCCAAGGCTGCCGGTGGCAGCGATAATATTACAGTCGTTCTGGCGGCCGTTACTTAACCCGGACAAGCTTAGCCGGTCGTAGCGTAGCGTAGATCCCGCTCGCGGGGTTGGAGCGAAGCGGGAATCCCGGTTTATCGGGGAATTGCAAATTGAAGATCGTTTGGATTGAATATTGTCGATTGACGATTGAATATTGAAGGCATTCTATCGTTTTAAAATCAGGTTTTCATTTAAACCTTCAATTCTTAGGTTTGTGAAAATGTAAAGAGAAAAATTAACCGGCATTCTTACCTCCGCCAGAAATACAGAATGCAAAGAAAAGAAAATAGACGCCATTCCATAAATATTCAATCGTCAATCGAAAATATTCAATTTTTACAAGACAGTAAAAACATTCCAATACAATTTTTTTGCCAAAAATGCACAAAAATACCGACTAAAGTACTAATCATCCCGTGCTGCATACCTATCCTTAATCAAACTCTTTGAAAGTGGAATCATGCCAAAGCCTTATTTAGAATGGGTCGATGAGAACCAGCAAACTCAATATTTAGAAATCGTCGACAAAGTCTTTATCGGACGAAGCTGCAAGGGAGTGGACCCTCAAAAAAGGATTTTAGTACAGGATGCACAGGTATCCAGGGATCATGCAGTGATTACCCGCCGGGCAGAACACCTTCAAATTACCGATAGAAGCAAAAATAGTACCTGGGTAAACGGTATCCGACTGGCAGCTGGCGCATCCAGTAACCTTGTAGATGGAGATACCATTAGTTTAGGTGGATTCTCTTTTCGCGTGTTTTATCCTGAAAATGTTACTCATGTTACAGATGCTGCGATATTAACTGATGGCACCCGGGTGACCCCGACCGAGATAATGGTGACCAATGTCGTCGCTGATGTCAGGGATTTTTCCACTTTCTCCCAGGCACATGCGTCATCCGATGTCTATGCCCTGATGAAAGAAATATTCGATGCCTTTAACACCATTGTGTACAATTTCAAAGGAACCATTAAAGATTACGCCGGCGACGCCGTCTACGCGTTTTGGGATCATGCTGTTGAACCGATAAGCAAACAGGCCGTTTTGGCCTGTCAGGCCGCAATCCAGCAGACGCAGACGATAAACGAGATCCGCACCAAATTAAGCGGTAAAAATATTGCAGCTGATAATCTGCAGATGGGCTGGGGAATAACAACCGGTAAGGTGACAATGTCACACTATGGTTCGCGGGCAGCCGATTTGGCGTTGGTCGGTGATTGCACGAATTTGGCTTTTCGTCTTTCCGGGCTGGCGAACAAAGAACTATCCGAAAAAATAGTGATATGCTCTCAAACTGCAGATCTGGTCCGTGACGACCTTGCGCTAAAAGACCTCGGGTCCGTCTCGATTAAAGGCAGGACGGGCAAAGAACACGTTTTCGGATTGAATTAAACCTGATGCTTAAAGTCCAGTGTTACGCCCCATAAATATAAAAAAGTAATGGATATCTAAGTACAATTGTATCCATGATTGAGAAAATTCCAAGCACCAATTAACAAATTACAAACAATATCCAAATTCGAATTTTCAATGATTCAAACAAGTTTAGAATTTGAGTCATTGTATTTTGAGATTTGTTTGGAATTTGTTTTTTGTTATTTGGGATTTAATTTGCTGCTCCTTGGAATAGGAAGATCAATGAAACGAATCCGGGTTTTGTAAATTACATAAAGGACACAATAATAGGTCATTTCCCGCGAATATGGTATTTTCAAGCACCATTTTTCTCTTCGGCTTCCTGCCGGCCGCCATCATCTGTTATTATGGACAGCCGTTATTATCTCCCAAATGGCTGCGTAATGCAGTCCTTCTGATATTCAGCTACTTATTTTACCTTTACGGCGCCGCCGGTTTTCTTCTGATCCTAATGCTGTCCACGTTGGCAGATTATGTGCTCGGGCGCCTGATCGACAGCAAGATTGGGTACAAGCGGCTGTGGCTGAGTTTCTCGCTACTTCTTAATTTAGGTCTCCTGGCCTATTTTAAATATGCCAATTTTTTTGTCGGTGAACTAAACAGCTTTTTTTGGGGATGGAACATTCTTCCGATCGAATGGAAGGCGGTTATTCTGCCCATCGGAATTTCATTTTTTACATTCCAAAAACTCAGTTATATTATCGATGTTTATCGGGGAAAAAGTCCTGCGCTTGCGAACGTTATCGATTTCGCCCTTTATATCGCTATGTTTTCGCAACTAATCGCCGGGCCGATTGTCCGCTACAGCTATATCAGAAGCCAGCTTAAGGAGCGCAGGGAATCGTGGGATGCTTTCTACAATGGGATTATGCGCGTTTGCTGGGGTCTGGCAAAAAAAGTGATAATCGCCAATTCCTGCGGCCAGATCACAGACGTTATTTTTGGCCTCAATATGGAATTGCTGGATACAAAAGTCGCCTGGCTCGGCGCAATTACCTATACGCTCCAGATTTATTTCGATTTCTCCGCGTATGCCGACATGGCCATTGGCCTGGGAATGCTGTTTGGTTTTACATTCCCCGAAAATTTCAATCGCCCCTATTCTGCCATCAGCATCACAGATTTTTGGCGCCGCTGGCATATCACACTCAGCCGCTGGTTCCGAGACTACCTGTATATTCCCCTTGGCGGCAACCGCCGGGGAACAACAAGAACCTGTCTGAATATGGCAGTCGTTTGTGTCCTCTGCGGCATCTGGCATGGCGCAAACTGGACGTTTCTGTTCTGGGGAATTTACCACGGCGTGTTTTTGATCATAGAACGCGTCAGCGGCTTGCGTGACCTACCCCCGGAACGCTACAAAATTATGCGCCGTCTAATAACGCTATTTATCGTTATGGTTGGATGGGTGCTTTTCCGTTCACAAGACATTTCCCAGGCAATCGGATTTTTGGGAACGATGTTCACAGCCAGCGATTTGCCGCTTTCTTACGAATTAAGTCGGGCGTTGAACTACCGCAACGTTTTATTCCTGTTGACCGCGTTGCCGGTCTTCTTTTTGCCCGGTGATTTTTCAATTATTAAGTTTTTAATTAACAAAAAAGACCCGATCCCGGTGTTTGCCGGCGCTCTAATGATCCTGCTGCTGCTCCCGTATTGCGCGGCGCTCATTGTCGGCGGCGCAAGCAGCCCTTTTATTTATTATCAGTTTTAGATGCGCAATGAGAAAAATTCTTTCATTTATATTTGTCTTAATTTTGTTATCACCGGCCATGGTCTGGTTAATCGACCTGGATTCCGGCATCAACATGGAACGCATCGGTCTCAAACCGCCAAGATTTGATGGCCCGGCGCTGCTCGACAACGCATACTATCTGTCCTTCGACCAGTATTTGAATGACAGTTTTTCTTTGCGGAGCCCGCTCATTTTTGCCAAAAGATGGTTGGACTACCGTCTATTCAAAATGACTGATGCCAAGGGCGTCCATGTCGGCAACAACGGATGGCTCTATAGCCGACAATCCATCGAGGATTACAGAAAAGAAGCCTGCGGTGGATCAGCAGATACCGATCGCCTGGTTTTGGAGCTGCATGCCATTGAACGAATTATTGAATCCTCGGGTCGCCGATTCATTTTTATTGTCGCCCCGAGTAAATCAACGATTTATCCTGAATATGTGGGGTTTGTACCCCAAAGCACAATATGTAATCGCAGCCAATACGATTTGCTTCTCGAAACCATTGGATCCCACCCCCTTAAGAGCTTTGTGAGCCTTGAACAACTGCTGCAAAATGCCAAAAAAAGCCATGCGTTGCTTTACGATAAGACCAGTACCTATTGGAATGGTCTGGGCGCCATGGTTGCAGCTGATGCGATCCAGGCGCAGATCATTCAGGACCAAAGACAGAAACGGGTAATTGATTACAAGCGCAGTGCTGCAACCGGCGCTGGCGATCTTGATAGACGATTGATGGGTTTCTTGACCGCGGTTGATGATGTTCCGGTCATGCATCTTGCGTCGTCGGGGCAGTCTGGCTTTTCTTCCGCAATCGTCTATGGCGATGATTTTATTAAAAATCTAATTCCTTACCTGGCACAAATATTCAGTCAGCTTGAGGTAATCCGCGCAGACAGTGTTCCATCAAGGCAGTATGGAGAAGATTTGCGCGCCAGTGATCTCATTTTGCTTGAAAGGGCCGAATCCGGACTGGGAACGATACGTCTTGAAATTGACAAAATTTTTTCTACGTTTGAGGCCGAGGCCTTGATCCCCGTCAGGTATCTGCTCGATCTTAAGATGTCTGTACCGGGCTCAAACGTGTCCCTCGACAAAAGCGCTGAATACTTAGAGATAAAATCAGTCGGCCATCAATCCACTTTTAAACTCCCGGCCATTCCGGCATCAAATCATCGTATCTTCAGAGTGTTGAAGCTAACTGTTGAAGCATCCCACTCCGACATCATGACAGTCGAGTACATGACCGCCCCTGCCCTTGTTAAACTCAAATCTCTCAAGCCTGGAATCACAGCACTGTATTTACCACTTCCCTTTCAAGAGTTGATATCTCTGAACATTCATCCAGGCAATAAGGCCGGGGTGCTCATTTTGCAATCCGCTGAGATACTCGAATTTCCCGAAATTTCAGGTGCCGTCGAACCAGCGCAAAAAAGAATTTTACTTGTCAAACCAGAAGAATCCAAAATCCCCATTTCCGAAAAGCAAACCGAAACTGGAAATCCCAACGCGATGACGGGTAACATGAAGGGGAAGACACCTAAATCTGAAATCACTCACAAAATTGCCGCAGTGCCGGCCTCAATATCACCTTTGCTAGCTGTAACCGATTTTGAAAATGGACGTATTTTTCAACGCAAAGGACAAAGCGCGGATATCGTCGTCTCCGGGACTTACAGAGGGCAGATGGAAGCCATTGAAGCTCGGGTCGTCAGCAACAACACCATTGAAGAAATCGCACCTTGGACGGTTATCGATTCTGCACCGCGAAATGGAATTTTTGTCGGCAAACTTGCAGATGTACCGCAGGGGGGTTGGTATAACATCCAGGTCCGCAGTCATAACGATCACACGGTCTTCACTAACGGTCAACATAAATGGGGTGTGGGAATGCTTGTTGCCTGCCTGGGGCAGTCGAATATGAAAGAATGGTTTTACACCGGTACCGATTTAGTAGCCCATTCGCTGCTGCGCAAATTCAGTGATCGCGTTTGGTCAAAATTAGGTATGCAAGGCAATGCAGCCATTGCCTTTGGTAACCGGATAATCGACCAGCTGGGTATCCCGGTCGGGCTTCTGGATTATTCTGTTAATGGTTCGGGATTGAGAAAGGAAGCCGATTGGGGCACGGGTTACTGGGAAGACACAGCGCCGGGTTCGATATATAATCGTTTTATTTCGGGAGTATCAGATACAGGCGGTGCTGCAGAATTTGTAATCTGGATACAGGGCGAAGCAGACGCTGCACGGGGCACGGTAACCGAGGATGAGTATGTCGCCTCTCTTGAACGTTTTATCACCAATCAAGTGCGAATGGACATCGTGAATGGTTCTGATTTTGAAGACTTCCCATTTCTGGTCGTTATGATGATCAAGCGACCCGGCGGTAAAGACAAACCCCACCAGGCCATCCGCAATGCGCAAAGGCATGTCGTCGAAAACGTTACAAACAGTTATCTGGCAGCCACGACGCTTGATCTAAAAAATCATGGCAGGCAGCATCTCACGCCAAACGCATATATTACACTGGGGCGCAGAGTCGCCCAATCGATCTTACACGTCTTAGGTGAAGAGACATATCATCGAGGACCAAAAGTGACCCATGTAAATCGAATCGACAACCGAACCATCGAGATCAGGATTCAACACAATGGTGGCAGTGATTTCACCCCTGCTTCAGGAATTACCGGATGGGAAGTAATCGCCAAGGGTACTTCCGTTCCCATCGCGAAAGTATATCGCCATGATCCTCAAACGATCCGGATACGCCTCGAGCGTCCATTGGACGATAAGGCCGAAATCCGGTATTTATACGGCGCAATGCCGGATGTAAAGCGTCCTGTCTTAGATAATTCTCCGATGTCTCTCCCGCTGGAAGAATACCAGGCGGAAATCAATTAATTTGCACTAAAAATTATTAGTCTTATATTTATGGTGGTGCATATTGATAGGCATGTAACTTAGATTTTCGGAGAACGCATCAATGAAAATTAAGTCTAATATATTCGATCAAAACAAATCGGATCAAAGGAAATTTCTAATTATTTTTTCATTATTTTTATTTTCTGCGATTTTATCCTCAAATTCCATTTTAGCGGAGAATTCATATATGGTTGCGCAATTAAAAAAATACAGCATCGGATGCATTCCCACACCCCCGGATGCACTGGGTCCTTTTTATAAGCCAAAGGCACCCTTGCGCAGCAGCGTGGGTAAAGGGTATGAACTGAGCGGCAGGGTCATGTCCTCCAAGGACTGCTCGCCAATCCCGCAGGCACGTATTGAATTATGGATGGCAGGCCCCGACGGTGATTACAAAGATGATTACCGGGCGACGGCAATACCGGAAGAATCGGGCGAATACCGATTTAAAAGCCACGTCCCACCTTCTTATTTAAGACGGCCGCCACATATTCATATGCGCATAGCCGCTGATGGTTTCAAAACTTTGATCACCCAGCATTATCCGGAAGACGGTTCAAAAAAAGGGACATTGGATCTGGTATTAATTCCGCAATAATGAGTATCGATCAAGGGAGAACATCTTCTTTTTGCAAAACGACATTCAAGATATTATTTTCAACCCGAGACGATGTTCCGTCGGAATTGGTTACAGATAGATATTTCTCGCCTAACTGACGGCCAGGAGAGATAAGAACCGTTTCAATTTTTGTCCGAAATCCGCTTTTTATTAATACAATTTGGTGTTCTTTTGACAACCCTTCGATCTTAACCGTTATCGGGGCTGATCCTAATTTCTTTCCATCCAGGTAAACATCCGCCCCGCAGGGATTCGATTCGACCGTCATTTCAAGAGAAGTTACTTCATCATCAGATGCAGAAATAATAATCATGGCTAAGCTGCATCCGGAGATAAACGCCATATTTATCAAAATTAATATTGTTAGTTTTATCCTGACCATACTGATTTCAAAGCTTTTTTTAAGAAAATGTCTAAACGCAACATTAAATGCAATTCTCCTGAAGGTTTTCAAACCGCTTCTCGATCAAATGAAACGGCAGTTCTCCGCCTTCCAAAAGAAAGCTGTAGAAATCCTTGCCTTTTAAAAAATGGCTGTATTTTTTCTTCAATTGTTTGAATTCATGACTGCCGTAACAATAGCATAACTGATAACCGGGATTTAGGCGAAAGCGGTCCAGTTGCCTTGATGCTTCCGCCGCTGCAAATCCGCATGTTTTTAATAAATCAACGGCTGTATTTTCTGAAAGTTTTCCAATCGTGAGTCCCACATCGATTTGACATCTAGCCGATCGCCACAGATTTCGCTTAGCGCTAACGAGTCGTTCTAACGGATCGTCTAGATAACCATATTCGATCAACATAGACTCTGCATAAGAAGCCCAGCCCTCGTAAAAAAGGGGTGACTCGATCTGCCGGCGAATCGGATTCTTCAGGTTGCGCCGCAAGGCGTCCAGGAAATGGTGCCCGGGTATCGTCTCGTGAGCGGTAAGCATTTTATATTCACGATTCAAACGTCTTTGAAGATGATTGTCGGTTTCTTTGCAGTTATGCCGTGGGAAATGAGTAGAAATATAAAAATAGCTCTTTTCGCGGGGATCCCGGGTGAATGCGGCTGCAAAGGAAGCCGAGCTTCGTATGGATTTCAGGTAGGTTGGCGTGTAGTCAATCTCAATGGGGGCGCTCAAAAATTCCTCAGCAAAACCGTTTTGGCTGAAAAATGTCCGCAAACGATTAATCTCATCTCCATAAAGGGCAATGATTTCCGTATCCGCTGTTTGTGAAGGCGTGTAGGCATGATACAGCTGCTGCCAGGTTTTATTCGCGTCTATTTGTGATTGCATCTTTTCAAGCTGTCCTAAAACCTGCTGCCATTCTTCCCTGGCGATCGCAAATATTTCTTCAGGTGTATGTTCCGATAGAAAATGGTCTTTTAAGGATGTTTCTAGAGTGGAAACCGCGAATCGTCGATCGGGCTCAGGGGATTTGGATTGTAAAAATTGATTAAAGTTCTCAAGGGAGGCCTCGGCATTTTTCAAGGCTTTGAAAGCCACATTATGATGATCTGGAAATCGCTTTGACAGCGCCCTGTCGATTTGATTCAGGTATTGTTTGCAATCTTCTGCCATCAGCAATGAGGCCTGATAATAGGTTTCCGGCACGCAGCGGATATTATTCATCCCCTGCTTCAGTAACCCGGGAATAGCGGACAGGCGCCCCAGCGCCCTGTCCTGGACCTCTTTGTAATCTGCAGCCGGTTTTATTAACGCATGGTCCAGACCGATAAAGGCAATTTTTAAATACAACAACGGATTGTACTGCCAGGAACGTTTGGTATCCAGCTCGATTAAAATGCCGGCTGCATTGGCCTGCAGTAATTTGAGATCGATGAAACGATCGAGATCTCTCGCTTCATCATTAGCCGAGGCAAAGCGTTTTTGAAAATCTTTTAGTTTATCGATGGATTGCTCAATCACATTAGATTCGAATTTGTCCAGTTTGTCATAGTGTCTGCCGGCATTTTCCGCTCTGGGGAGAAAGTCAAATTCATCGCTGGCGCACATCACCGGAAAGTGCTCGGCCAGAAAATCAAAATAGTTGTCAGCTACTTTTTTATAATCATCACTTCTGTTCAAGATTGATACGACCTTTTGAAATTAAATTTTTAAAATAGCATCATATATTTCCCGGTTAATGCCAAAAAATCAAGCCCCTCATTTTTCGAAAATGTCCATTATCGTACAGCAGCTGTTTGTCCCATATACCCTGAAATTAAAAAATATACTTTTATTTCAATGGTTTAATATATTATTCTAAAGTAATACTTTCACCTATTTCTAAGCGCCTGCAATGTTGCCACAGGTTTAAACTTCGCGGTCAATTCCATGATTACATTAATTTTAAGATTGAAATTCCATTTTATTTGCGTAGTATAGTTGATAATCTCGTAAAAAGTCAGAAAAGCAACCTTTTTACGAGTGTGTTTTGTATTTGGTATTTAGTGTTTAGTATTCTAACATGTCGATATAGCATCATCTATTTCATACCAAACACCAAACACTTGATGAATTCGACTTTTTACGAATTCATCAATATTCGACGATTCGCCGGATTATCTCAAAGTAAATATGCCAAAGAAACTCACCGATAAAGAGCTGGAAACTTATTCGCGGCAGATTGTGCTGGCCGACATCGGATATGACGGTCAGCTCAAACTCCGCAATGCCAAAGCATGCCTGATTGGCGTGGGAGGCCTGGGTTCACCGATTGCCACCCAGCTTGTCGGCATGGGCATCGGGCATCTGCGAATCATCGATCGGGATATTGTTTCCCGCTCGGATCTTCACCGCCAGCATCTTTATGATGCCGATTGCGTTGGTTTGCCGAAGGTAGAGATTGCACAACAAAAATTAAACAAGCTCAACCCCGATGTGAAGCTGGAAGCGATTCCCGAGTCCCTGAATTCGATCAACGCCGAGGAATTGATTGGCGGCATGGACGTGGTGGTTGACGGGCTGGATCGGCCGGAGCCCCGTTATCTGGTAAACCGCACCTGCAACAAACTTAAAATTCCCTATGTCTTTGGGGCCGCCATTGAAGCTTTTGGAAACGTAACCACCCTGATACCCGGTCAAACATTTTGCCTGGAGTGCTTCATGCCCGGACTCAAGGATGAGGACCTGCCGGTCTGCGGGGTGGTCGGCGTGCATCCGTCGGTAATCGGCATCGTTTCGTCGGTGCAGGTTTCGGAGGCAGTGAGATTAATCATCGGTCAGCAACCCAAACTTTTCAACAAGTTGCTCTATATCGATCTCAGAGAATTTGAATTCAACATCCTGGAAATGCAATCCGTGGATAGCTGCAGGGTGTGCGGGGTACAGCCTGACGGCTTGCCGGAGGAAATAACAGACCGTCTTTTTGAAGAAACCTGTGCCAGAGACGGACGCAGAAACTTTGTCCTGTCTCCCAGCCAAAGAATAAATATTGATCTGAATAAACTGGGGAAATTTTTAAAGAAGAAACGTTTTCCAATTCAATCCGCTGGACAGCTCGGCACCGCTTTCAATCCATCCAAAGACATTCAGGCCTGCATCCTCAAAAGCGGCATAATGATCGCCCAAACCCCTCCCGACACGAAACAAGCGATTAAAGACAGGGTTTTTGACATCTACCGCTCCATTATGGTTGACGGCCTGGGCCTGTCTCGCAATATCTTGCCTGATATTGGTTAGCCACCGACTCACAAAAAAAAGGTTGCGGGTTTCAGGTGTCAGGTGTCAAAAAACAGAAGTCAGGAGATATTGCTTCGCTTCGCTCGCAATGACTTTTGAAAGATTCGCTAAGTCAATCGGAACATATTTTTAATAATTACTATAGAAGCCAGAACCCATGAACCTTTGAACCTTGAACCCCCTGAAACCTGAACACTGACACCTGAAACCTGATGGTTCCTGACACCTGACACCCGAAACCTGACACCTTAACTAGGCGTTATTCTTTTTGAACTTCACCATAAGTTCAGCCAGCCGTTCAGCGCCTTCAAGCGGCATGGCATTGTACATGGACGCCCGGCAGCCGCCGACCGAGCGGTGGCCTTTAAGTCCGGAAAAATTGGCTTCGAGGGCTTCGGCGATAAACTTTGCCTCCAGTTCTTCGGTCGGCAAACGGAAACAGACATTCATGCGCGAGCGGCAGGCTTTGTCCACCGGGCAGCGGTACCAGCCGTCTGAACTGTCGACGGTGTCGTAAAGTGCGTTGCTGCGTGCCAACGCCCTTTTTTCCATTTCGGCCAGTCCACCCTGTGATTTGACCCAGTCCACAGTCAGTTTCATCATGTAGATAGCAAACACCGGAGGCGTATTATATAGCGAGTCTTTATTGGCATGGGTTTTATAAGACAGATAGGCCGGCAGCCTGTCTTTGCATTTTTCCAAAAGCGCTTTGTCGATAATCACCAACGCCAGACCGGCAGGGCCCAAATTCTTCTGAGCACCGGCAAACGCCAGATCGAGTTTGCTCCATTCGATCGCACGTGACATGATGTGAGAAGACATGTCCGCCACCAGCGACACCGCACCCGTGTCCGGATACTCCTGGTACTCAATCCCGCCGATGGTCTCATTGCCGCAAATATGCAGATAAGCCGCATCTTCTGCCACTTTATACTCGCCATTACCGGGGATGCGCGTGAAATTTTCAGCCTCTCCGGTCCAGATGATGCGGGTCGGCCCCGTTTTTTCGGCGTCGGCAATCGCTTTTTTGACCCAGGTTCCGGTATTGATAAATTCTGCGGTTTTGCCGTCGGTCATAAGGTTCAACGGCACCATTGCAAACTGCAGGGTAGCGCCACCCTGGATGAACAGAATGTCGTGGCTGTCCGGGACATTCAGTACTTCACGGATACCGGCAATGGCTTCATAGTGGACATCATCGTAATGTTTGCCCCGGTGACTCATTTCGATGAGGGACATTCCGGCACCCTGGTAATCAACGAAATCGGCCTGGGCCTTTTCCAGCGCCGCAAGCGGCAGGGTGCAGGGACCGGCAGAAAAGTTGAAAATTCGATTTGGCATGCTCCGTCTCCCCTTTTGTTGATGAGTTTTTATTTGAACATCATTGATTCAACCATCTATACACAGCCCCACAATTAATTAATCCGCCCTGAAAAATAGCATATTTAGGGTTGCAAATTGTTCTTTGAAAACTGAAGTAAGTTGTTAGATCGAAGGTTCGGCGGATTAATTATTTTGAAGCGCTTTTCAGTACGCATACGCCTTTGTGCACTTCTTTTTAAGAAATAATTAATTAATCCGCCCGGATCAACTTCTAAATAGTTTCTTCAATTTTCAAAGAACAAATTTACGATACCCAACCCTGTTATGGCTATTTTTCAGGGCGGAGTAATTACGTATTTTTTCATAATTTTCTAAATATTTCGCTAGAAATATTTTCTTGACTAAATTCTGTATACCGTATACAGAGTGAAGTCAAGCCAGCAAATGAACACATTTCAGAAATCAATATTGATCATTTTCCCTGCAATTTAAGATTCTTAATTTTCTTAAGTTGTGTCAACCACGGACCGTCAAACAATCAGCAAGGAGGGTGTTATGGAGAAAAAAAAGATATTTCTAAGTGAAGATGAAATCCCACGTCAATGGTATAATATTAATGCGGATATCAAAATGAACCCGCCTTTGGGCCCGGACGGTAATCCGGCAACTCCAGAAATGTTTGCTCCGATTTTTCCGATGAATCTGGTCGAACAGGAAGTCAGTACGGAAAGATGGATCGACATTCCGGAAGGAATTTTGGAAGTTTTAAACATCTGGCGCCCATCTCCAATGGTCAGAGCCTATGCACTTGAAAAGGCATTGGATACACCCGCCAGGATTTATTACAAATACGAGGGTGTCAGCCCTCCCGGAAGTCACAAGCCCAACACGGCTGTGGCCCAGGCATATTACAATAAGGAATTCGGCATCAAGAAGTTGGCCACTGAAACCGGCGCCGGCCAGTGGGGCAGTGCCCTGGCCTTTGCCTGTTCCCAATTTGGTCTCGAATGCAAGGTTTTTATGGTTCGAATCAGTTTCGACCAGAAACCCTATCGAAAAACCATGATGGCCACCTGGGGCGCTGAATGTATTGCCAGCCCCAGCACCGAGACCAAGGCCGGGCGGCAGATTCTTGAACAGCATCCGGATACCCCGGGAAGTCTGGGCATTGCCATCAGTGAAGCCATTGAGGCGGCGGTTACCGATGAGTCCGGCGAAACCCGCTATTCCATCGGAAGCTGTCTCAATCATGTATTGATGCATCAAACCATCATTGGCCTGGAAGCTAAAAAACAGATGGAAAAAATCGGTGAGTATCCGGATGTGGTCATTGGATGCGCCGGCGGCGGCAGCAATTTTGCCGGATTGGCCTTCCCGTTTGTCTATGATAAATTCAACGGCAAGGATATTGCGATTCATCCGGTTGAACCGGAAGCCTGCCCCACAATGACCCGGGCGCCGTTTGCCTATGACCACGGGGATACGGCCGGCATGACACCACTGATACCGATGCACAGCCTGGGGCACACCTTTATACCCCCGCCTTTGCACGCCGGTGGGCTGCGCTATCATGGAATGGCTCCTCAGGTAAGCCAGTTAATCACCGAGGGGATTTTAGAGCCGAGGGCGTATCCGCAGTTGGCCACCTATGAAGCTGGAATGCTGGTTACCAGGACAGAAGGCTTCATACCTGCTCCGGAAACCAACCATGCGCTGGCCTGTGTGGTAGATGAAGCCAAGAAAGCCAAAGAAGAAGGCAAAGAAAAGGTTATTCTGTTTAATTTCAGTGGTCACGGGTTGATTGACCTGGGCGCTTATGAAGAGTTTCTGGGGGGCAATTTGGTTGATTATGAATTTCCGGCCAAAGAGATCGAAGAGGCGGAAAAAGTGCTGGAGCAATATCCCAAGCCGGAGCTTATCAAAAGCCGCTAAGGCTTGAATCTTCTGCCTGAAAGTCGCATGGAAGAATCTAACAAAAAACTGATACGGAGATGCCCGCGATTGGGCAACCCCGTGCCCTTTGAATACTGCGAGGTTTGCGACGATGAGCAGCATCCGTGTTTTAAAATCCTGGACTGCTGGTGGGAATACTTTGACGTCGTACAGTATTTAAAGGACAAATTGTCTGAAGATCAGTTCAACCGGTTGATGACTGCCAAACCCAAGCCGAAAGTCGCCAGTCTGGTTGAACTGATTGAACAGGCCAGGCAAAGAAATGAAGGAAAAGATAAATAAGATTTATAGCGGTTGTCCAAAATTTGTTCCAATAATCTATCATTGCGAGGAGCCTAGCGACGAAGCAATCCGATGCAAAGCATCGTGATCCGCCATGGCGGATCAGATTGCTTCGCTTCGCTCGCAATGACCAAATAACATTACGACACAGTCTGCTTCGCAGGAAGGATTTGATCTGCAACAATCAACCAGCAGGGATAAATGAACAGAATAAACAATTAGGTAGCCAATTATTTGATGAGTTCACGTTTGCGAACCTTCCCCAGGGAGGTTCGTGGAAATTCCTCACAGAACGAAAACTTCTTGGGGCATTTAAACTTTGCCATCCGTTCCCTGCAAAAACCGGTGATGTCTTCGCCACTGAGATTTGAACCCTTTTTGAGGATAACAAAGGCCTGGCCGACTTCACCCCAGCTTTCGTCCGGCACGCCAACCACGGCAATATCTTCAATTTCAGGATGTTCTCTTAATATACGCTCAACCTCTGCGGGATATACGTTTTCTCCACCGGTAATGTACATATCCCTTGCGCGGTCCACCAGTAAATAATAGCCTTCTTCATCCATACGGGCAAGATCACCGGTGTACAGCATTCCGTTTCGAATGGTTTCTTCGGTTCTGACCGGATCCTGCCAGTATTCCTTCATCATAATGGAGCCGCGCACAACGATCTCGCCGACGTCTCCGGGTTTTACCGAACGACCATTTTTATCCACAATATTGACTTCGGCATGAAAAACAGGCCGACCCACCGTGCCGGGCTTGCGAAAGGAATCTTCTTCCGAAGCCCAAAGTAATATCGAGGTTTCGGTTTGCCCCATGACCTGGCGAAACGCCAGCCCGGCATCCCGGCATTTTTCAAACAAGTCGGGGGTGGTTTTCTCCCCTCCCCCGGCACATACTTTTAAGGACGAAATATCGCCTCTCTCTTGCGGGTCAACCTTGACAAGCGCCCGATAAACCGTAGGGACACCCAGGAATTTTGTAACGCGATACCTCTCAATATCCTGATAAAATTTTAGGGGGTCAAATTTGGTATGGATAACCATGGTGGCGCCTTTGTAAATTGTTGGCGAGGCTTGAATAAAAAGGCCGCCGGAATGAAACAGGGGTAATATGACGAGCATAATGTCGTCAAAGTGCATTTTAAAAAAAATGTCGGCATTCAAGCAGTTAAAAAATGTCTTGCGGTGACTCAGCACGGCACCTTTCGGCCGACCGGTGGTGCCCGAGGTATACATGATGACCTGGGGTTCTTCCGGGTCAGCCGGGCCCAAAGATTGTGTCAGGAAAGGTTTCTGGCCGTCAAAGGCATTGGATTCGGATATATAATCTAAAACGGTTGAGTCAGTAGGCGCTTTGCCGACCGAGGATAACAAAATCTGCGGTTTGGTTTTTTCAAAATCCAGTTTATTTACGGTATCTACAAATTCCTGGCCGAATACAAACAGCCGCGGACGGCAGTTTTTAAGAAAATAATCCAGTTCCGATGGTACCGAACGAAAATTAAGAGGCACAAAAATGGCTCCCAGCCGGGCACACGCCAGGAAAAGTTCAATAAACTCCGGGCAATTGTTCAACATAACGACTACGCGGTCGCCCTTCTCGATTCCCAGCGACTGCAGCCAGCAGCTGGCCCGGTTGGCCCGCTGATTCAGCCCGGAATAGGTAATTTGTTCTTCCTCAAAAATGATGGCCGTTTTATCCGGATGCAGGTCACCCCAGCGTTGCACCCACCAGGCAATATTCATAGAACGGATCATTGGAAACCCCTGTGCTCTTAAGAAGCCAAAATCTTCAAGTTAAAAGTGACTAAAATGATCTAAAGTTATTAAAATAAAAGAATAAATGAACCTTTCGCAACACTTATAAAATGGTATCAAAATTCTTTACCTTGCTGGACATTGAATTCGCAGCATTCATCTCCTTTGGCAAGACATTTAGTCTCGCAAGCCGTGCAATTTATCGAAAAAATAACGCTGGCAAGGCCGCTCAGCACGCCGCTGATTAAATGACACACCGCTTCCGTTGCGTCACCGTACGCTTCGGCAAATGCAGAATTTTCAACCCTGATTTGCAATTTCTGATTTTCAAAATCATATTCAATGAGTTGAAAATTCCCCCATCCGATTTCAGCTCCCATGGTCATCATAAATCTGATGGTTTGACTGTCTGAAAGGTTCTGCCTTTCTTTGTAATTTTTGGCCGACAGATACCCCCCCTGATAGCCTCCCTGAAATAAGGCATCTTGGGCGCCCTTCCGGCTGTGCTTTTCGATGGTCTTTTGAAAGCCGACAATCGTCTCAGGGCGAATTAACAGATACCTGACACCCCTGTAGCTCAATGCGCCGAGGGCAGGATCGTACCCCAGCTGGTCTATAATTGAGTTTTGATTCATGGCAATGCCTTTTGGCTAAACAAAAAAAGATGAGACTCTTTTTGTTATTTAATTACAGCAGGTGCACACAAGAATATGGGATGACGCATCTGATTTTTTAAAGTTAAGGAGCGCCTTCTTGCCTATGGAAGCCTCCGACTCGTGTAAAATCCAGGTAATGAATTTTGTATACTGTATACCAAATTCCCGGTCAAGATTTTCTTTCCACAGGTAAAATCATTTTTCAATCAGGTATAAAATTTTAATTCTATTGACAATAATTTTAGATCACATATTAGATCGAGACGAAACGCTTGCGGTTTAGGACACCTATTACCTCAATTTTGCATGAGTTGGAGGCTTTCATTAATTTTCATGCAAGATTTAGGTAGAAATTGAGGAGGATATGATGGCTTTGCATTTTTCTACTGAAGAATTTGATGCTCGCAAAGACCGTTCAATTGAAAAGTTGGAAAACCGCGGTCTGGATGGTCTCTTAATGTTTCGTCAGGAAAGTATGTATTATCTGACCGGCTATGACAGTTTTGGTTATGTTTTCTTCCAGTGTCTGTATCTGGGTACCGACGGGCATTTGATGCTTTTGACACGCTCACCGGACCTGAGGCAGGCACAGCATACCTCTATCATTGAAGATATTCGGATTTGGGTAGACAGCGCGAATGCCAATCCAGCGGATCAGTTAATGGAAATTCTGAAAGAATTTGGATGTAAACGTAAGCGTCTTGGAGTTGAGTATGACGCTTATGGATTGACCGCTAAAAATGGCAAAATGCTGGAAAATGCTTTGCAGAATTTTTGTACACTCGAGGATGCTTCTGATCTGGTGAGCAAATTGCGGGTTGTTAAAAGCGAAGCGGAGATGGTCTATGTCCGAAAAGCAGCTGAACTGGCAGATCGCGCTTATGATGAAGCTTATCGCCTTGCGGGCGCAGGGGCCGATGAAGGCAATATCCTGGCAGCTATGCAGGGGGTCATCTTTGCCGGAGGTGGTGATTATCCAGGCAATGAATTCATTATCGGCTCGGGAAAAGATGCACTGCTATGTCGATATAAATCCGGTCGTCGAAAACTGGATTCCCAGGATCAATTGACCCTTGAATGGGCTGCCGCCTATCGGCATTACCATGCTGCCATGATGCGCACCATCCCGGTTGGCCATGCAACTGCAAACCATAAAGAGATGCACAAAGTTTGCATGGCTGCCATGCAGGCGTGTAAGGAAGCCCTTCAACCCGGACGCCCGATCGGGGAGGTGTTTGATGCTTATGCAAAAACCTGTGATGCAGCCGGTATGCAGGATCACCGTTTAAACGCAACCGGTTACAGCCTGGGAACTACATTTGCGCCGAACTGGATGGATTGGCCGATGTTTTACCACGCCAACCCTGTTATTGCCGAACCGAATATGGTGTTCTTCCTGCATATGATTCTGATGGACAGCGATACGAATCATGCCATCTGTTTCGGCCATACGGTGGTCGTGACCGAAACCGGATGCGAGTCTTTATCCAATCGCCCCATGGATCTCATCGTCAAATAAATTTCAATCAGCCACAGTTTCAGGTTCAGAGGTTCAGGGGTTCTGGATTATAGTCGCGCTTAAGGTTTCAGGAGTCAGGTGTCAGTGTTCAGGTTTCAGAGGACAAAGGTCAGATTAGTCGTCTTCGCTCTTTGAACTACGGCGTGGCAGATAGCGCCTTCGTCGTCGTCCTCATACTCGTGCTCGTCCTCGTCTGCTATAAAAATCTGATTCACAGAGAACGAACAGGCATATTTTAAATCACCTTAAATTTGAAATGCTTACTTCTCCAAATAATTACTTTCAATCGTCTTAACCAGATTGGTCATGGTTACATAAAAAGGGGTTGAAATCCCTTTGGCGCGCGCATAGTCGACAACTTTTGCACCCAAAAAATCAATCTCCGTAGGCATTTTGTTTTCTATATCATTGCACATCGAATCTTTATGTATGCCCACCTTTTCCAGATAGCCGAGCGCCTGTTGGAGGTAATCTTCACCAATGTCATAGCCCATGGCTTTGGCGACCGCAAGGGCTTCCTTAAAGCAGGCATCTGCGATTTCCCGGGTGGGCGGATATCCCAGGGCTTCCTTTATTGTCTTACCCGTAACGGCGCATATGGACGCCATGGTACATTTCATAATCATTTTTTTCCATACAAATAATTTTATGTCGTCAACAAATTCAGTTTCTAATCCGCAGTCGCTGATCCGATCGGCCAGTTGTACTCCCGTGTTTTGGTTTCCCACAGACAGACTTCCCAGGTGATTGGGCCGATTGAAAAAAGTGACTTCAACTTCTCCTGCACGCTTCAATGATGCGCCATAATTTAACGACATTCGCAGGGCCGAATCCCGGCCGAATTTATCAGCGATGAGATCTTCAGGCCCCAATCCATTCTGGGTGGAAATTATCTTAATTCCAGGTTCAAACACCGCTCTCAAGTTATCAAGAACTTGTTCCAGATGAAAGGTTTTAGTGGTCAGAAAGATTGAAGACGGTCTGAACTCTTTAAGGTCTCCGATTTGGCTGGAATAATTTTTGACCGCGACTTTACAGGTAATTTCACCTGAAACGGTAATGCCCTTTAAACCTAACGTTTTAGCCAGATCCGGTGTACGCCCGATAAGAAAGGTGTCGGGATATTTACTTAAAAGCACCGCGGCCAAAACCGTCCCGGTAGCCCCGATTCCCACAACTGCCATTCGGCTGTCTTGCATGCCTTACCTCCACTGTCCATTGTGAATCTTTTCTTTGGTATGCTTTCGTTTCGCTCAAGGCGTCTTAGTTCCAGTCTGGATTCTATCTATGGCTACTAATAATTCCCATTATAAATAGTCAATACATTTTTCCAGCCTTAAGAATTTAAATCTTTTATCATTTAGCATCTTGAATAATTTTTTAAATTATTTCAATCAAATATAACTAGAACCTAAACATATATATTAAGTATTATTGGGGAGCGAAGACAAAAATATTGAAGTAAAGCGAGCGCTGTGTTTCGGCTGCTGGCTTCAGGCAGGGGTCTTGGTTACCGTTGAAAACGACAAAGTTGTTAAATTAATGGATTGCAGATCTCATAGTCGATAGTGTTTCAGATGAAATTGAAACAGCCATTCAGCAGGCGATTTTCGGATGATTTTATGAGAATAAAAAATTCAGGTTGGCGAATGCAATATACAATAATTTTAGCGCATTCTACAAGTTTCGACTAAGGCACGCAACATAAAATTTTAGGCAAGCCAAATTTTGTTATATTAGTTGATGTAATCTACAGCTCCGGTCGAATATGGCAGGACACTATATATTGTGTTTTGCACCATTTGAATTTTTTTGAGTTTCGGAATTGGGTATGAAAAAAATATCGCAAGAATCAGTGAACAATCGAGATTTCATGTTTTGGCAAGTGAACTTTTGGCTCGTACCCCTCGGTAGCATCACATTGCTTCCCCTTCACTAATCAGAACTAAAATCACGTTGCTCAAAACCCAGAGATATGATAGCTTGCTTGCGGTGAAGCGGTGACCACGGGTCCAAGTACCGGGATCATGTCTTTGCCCCGGGGCGTCAGGACATGCTCTTTTTTTTTAAGGCCTTAATCCTGTTATCAGGAGTGCCGACATGTGTGTGGCACCGTTTCACCAATCGCCGGATTTAGGCCCTTGATCTTCCTTCCCTAACGATAACGAAGGTAAATCCCATCAATGCCATCCAGATAATGTCACCAGAAATAACCATAAATAAGGATTATAATTTAGTCGAACCCAAAGAAGGTATCAATTACCGGGAGATACGTCGAGCCGTTGCAAGGTTATTTTATGCGTCCGGGATTCCAGAGAAAAATGGCATTTGGGTATTCCGTGAAGGTCAAGAAAAGTTTTCCTATGATGAGTTGTATAGGTTGAAAGACCTCATTAAAGAAAACTACCCCAAAGATGTCAAAATAAACAAAATCGCAATTGTTGTCGAATCTGGTTTCCAGTCAAGAATGGCAGAATCTTTTAGGCAAATTGCAGAAGACCTTCCCTTCGAGATTCGAGTTTTCTCTGATTTTCAAGTTGCCGAAGATTGGGTTAAAGAATAATTAATGCCAAATTGATTTTTACTTTTTCTTAAGATCTTCTCAATCTATGAGAACTTTTGAAAGCTCAAAAACTCTGTGATATGCATTTGATATACAATATTTTCAGTAAGTTGTGTTAATGGCAAGATACATGTACTTCAAGCCTGATTATAAAGCGTCTTTTGGCAGTCTTTAGCCAAACAGAAATTTACGGCTGATACCGATAAATAATACCAGATTGTTTCTGGATAACATTACAAAATGCATGTTATGCAGAACTTATTAACGGTAATAGCCCAGGAAAAAAACTATATAATCACTTGTTATGAAATAAAGTAATATTTTTATGGATGAACTGATGCTACTTACGGATGGAAGTGTGAATACCCAGTCAAAAATTGGATATGGGGCTTACCTCGCTGTGTCTGAACGTGGACTTTCGTTGGATTCGTTGAGGACGCGCGTGAAAGTGAGGCGATTTGAGCATACGTCTTCAACGAAACTGGAATTGCAGACATTATTATGGGCGCTAAGCGATATTCAAGCATTGGGGCGTAAGGTGATTGTCTATACGGATTCTCAAAACATTATGGGGTTGCAGGGAAGACGTGATCGGTTTGAGCAAAATGATTATCGTTCTAAGAAAAATAAACGCCTCAACAATTATGAGCTGTATCAGGAGTTTTATAGAATGATCGATCAGTTGGATTGTGAATTGGTTAAAGTGCGTGGGCATCAGGTATCGAATCAAAAAGATGACATTGATAGGCTTTTTACACTTGTGGATAGAGCTTCAAGGAATGCGCTGAGAGGAGATAATCGGTGACCTGTCGCTTTCAACAAGCCGACGGGCATAATCAGAAATAGCCCCGGGCAGAAGCACTGCTGATTTGCAGCGTTAGGCGATGTGAAAATTTATAATTTATTACAAAGGAGATCAGAATGAATATCTATGTAGGAAATTTGTCGTACGAGGTCACCGAAGAGGACTTACGGCTGGCTTTAGAACAATTCGGGCAGGTTGAATCCGCCACCATTATAAAAGACAAGCGTAGTGGTCAATCAAAAGGATTTGGATTCGTGGAGATGGCCTCTAAAGCTGAAGGGCAGTCTGCAATCGATGGCCTAAATGGCAAAGAGCTAAAAGGAAAGGCGCTTAACGTGAATGAGGCTCGTCCTCGCACCGAAAGTCGCGGTAGTGGAGGAGGATACGGTGGTGGCAGAGGAGGTCGAGGTGGTGGCCGAGGAGGACAGGGTGGCGGCAGAGGAGGACAAGGTGGTGGCCGAGGAGGACGAGGGCGTGGTAGATGAGGACCAAAGCGTGGCCGTAGCTTCTAATCATCGACATTCAACATATATCAGAGGTTTTGAAATAACCTGATCTGAGTATTCCGTTTAAAAAGATCAATAATTAGCTTGCTGTTGGCCCAAAGAAGGGTTATGTTCCACCCAATCAATTAAGTCCTGCCTTATAAAATCGGGACGGTTTCTTTCTGAGGGAACAACCCATTTGTCAGAGTGGCATCCTCCAGTTTGCGACGTTGAAAATTTTAAGAAAGGAGAATGTTATTATGACTAATGGAACTGTTAAGTGGTTTAATGACCAAAAAGGGTTCGGATTCATTGAGCAGGAAGACGGACCGGATGTATTTGTTCATTTTTCAGCAATGAACGCAGCCGGTTTTAAATCTCTCAATGAGGGCGACCAAGTTTCCTTTGACATAGAGCAAGGACAAAAAGGTCCAGCCGCTGCAAATGTCACCAAGATTTAACTTTCGTTTCCGAGTAAAAAGGGCATCCTTCTATTAGAGAGGAGTGTCCTTTTGTTTTTATGAAAAAATGAACCGATGAGCACTGAGTAGTTGAGGTCGTGGTATGGTAGATTTGGTTTTAGGGGCAGTCCACAGTTCAAATGTGTATATCTCTTGGTAATTTTAAATATTTTCAAGTCTCTAAATTGCAGATATCCAACTGATCTTAAAAATCAGTTCCCTCAAAAACCCTAAGATAATACTTTGATATCCAACCCGATGGGGAGAACCCCAACCCCAGCAGGATTCTCCCCTTTTTCATTTACGCATAAATATTCTCAATCCATCTCATCGCTTCAGAGTCACTGATTTTCCCCAAATACATCTGCGTAGTGGACAGATGAGCGTGCCTGAGGATAACCTTGCTGATAATTTCAAAAGGAACTCCGGTGCTGCATCAATAGAATGGTATCACCGTTGGGTCGAAACTGGTGATTCGGCAACCCGGCAGCGTATTCTGGATTATAATGAGGATGATTGTGTTGCTATGCGAGTGTTGTTGGATGCGATTGAGGATTTACGGATAAGGCGCAATATCATCTGAGCAAACTTATCAAGACGGCAATTGTAGATATATAAAGAGGAATAAAATAAAATCATTCACATTCATATCATTCTTTCAAATTCTTCAATTATATTTGCTAAATAACTATTGTATTCTCCATCCATTTCTAGTGCTTTCTTATAATCATTAAGTGCATTTTTATAGTCATTTTTCATAGAAAAACAATCTCCGCGTGCCTCAAGAGTATCTGGATCTGGTCTTTCTGGGTTTAAATCAATAGCTTTTGAATATAGATCGATGGCATAATCAATTTCTTCAAAATAATGATGAAAAAAATGACCTAAACGATCATAAGCGAAAATTAATTCATTTTCGAATTTATCAGAACCTCTTTGTGTAATGCGGATAAACATAGCATACACTTCAGGCTCATATTTAGCATCTATGATCTTAAGTGTTATTCCATGAAGTGTGTGAGAAGCTTCATAGTATAATTCCGAAATATTCATATCGTCGATTTCATTCAAGGATGATTCTATTAAAAGATCTTTATTTGCTATATTAATTATGTCCATTGCTAAAATAGACTCAATACAAGGTTTTTTAAACTCTACAGTGGTAGAGATGCTTGAATATTTCCGTAAAACACGGAAGCTGTTGTCAGAACATATAAGAGCAATACAGTCCATTAAAGCCGAGTACCTTAATGCCTGCTCTCTTTGAGAAACAATTCTGGAAAACGAAACCTCTACAACATATGACTAAAGCAGAGTGGGACTCCTTATGCTCAAGGTGTGGAATATGTTGTTTCCAGAGGATTTATGATCGTTAAACCGGTGCACCTCATTACACATCGATAATGTGCAGACATTTAAATGCAGCCACGCTTCAGTGTAATGTATATAAGAATCGATTTGATGTTGATTATAGTTGTGAGAAAGCAACCCCAGAAAACATTAGGGAATTGAATTGGCTACCTGAGAGTTGTGGGTACCGTACGATTGCAGAGGGAAGAGACCTTGAATGGTGGCACCCTCTTGTTTCTGGAGAACAGGATACTGTCCACCAAGCCGCGATATCTTTTCTTGATAAAGAAATCATTTCAGAGGAGGACATAATTGCTGGAGATCTAATGAAATATCTGATTATTAACCTATTAAATTATTTCTTTACCAGACGAAAATAATAAGAACCCAACAGGACAAAGAAAAAGAACAACGAATATCGGTTGATGAGCGACTACTCTATAAATCCCGACTCTAAGGGCCAAAAGGCGGATCACAAGATATGGTATCCACCTTTTTTAGCGAATCAGGACTGTCGGTTGCAATCCTAACAAATCTTTTGATATTTTAAAGTGAAAAATATCATTGGTTTGCTTGATTCTGACAGGATTCAAGTATTAGGTGAGTATGTGTGAACGCTCAGATACCCATACCCCAACCGTGGACCGGCTGGCATTCGTAGCCCCGTCGATGGACTTTGAGGTCATCGCAGAGGTTTTTATGCCTGATCCGTCGAAGACGCCGTAATAAAATAGCCCAAGAGACGCAAGTGTTTGATTGGTATAGATATATTGTTTTAGCCATCAGCGAAAAAAAGGAGTTTTATACGGACAGAAAACCAGAGTCCCGCGTCTTATGCGGATCAATCTAAACATTGTTAGGCAGCAAGTGAGTAGCCGGAGGAGGGAAAAACAAGTGGATTTTTTTGTCTACAAAAACGAATACTTTTGGGTTCTAATACAGGGTTCTCATTAAGCGGTATAAAGCTAAATACTTAAGGAACAGAACGAGGAAGAAGAAAAATGAAAATAGGAATGATGTGTCTTTGGAATGCCGCCAACGGACCCTCGATTCACGCGGAATTAGTTGGGAGGGCTTGGGTGAAACTGGGTCACAAGCTCAAGGTGTTTTCCGCCGAGAAACATCCTGATGCCAGACCTACTCTTCAAAAGGACGAAGATTTTGTCATCAGGCACTTTTCTGTCAATGAAGTCAGCCCATTCACCCGAGCTGCTTCCTTTGATCCCTCTCCGCTTTTGAATGAAGAGTACGAGGTCTTTGTTGCACAGAATGTTGAGAGATTACCAGCCGATAAATTACTTGAGGTCTTTCCTGAAATCAAGAAAAAAGCCGTCACTGTTCAAGTTGTCCACGAGGGCAAGGCCCCTGAAGATCCTCTATACTACAAGTTAGACTGGGATGCTATTGTTTGTTTTGATCAGAGATATAAGGACTATTTGGCCAAATCTTTTTCTGCTGAAAGGATTCACATGACTCCCTATCCCTACCATCCGCTTGAGCTTGGTAATAAGGGGAAAGCGAGAGAAAGGCAGGACTTTCCACTAGACAAAAAGATCGTATTCTCCTTTGGTTTCAGACTAAAAGACATCGTATCTGTTTTACCCGCTCTAAAAGATGTAGATAAGGAATATCCGCTCAGGTATGTGATTATCGCCAATCCAGGAAGCGAAGTTGATGAATTGCGTGAAGCCCAAAAGATATACGACTTCATAGATCTCCAGGTCAGACCACTCCCACAGGATGAGTTGTATACCTACCTGCATGCTTCGGATGCATTGCTCATTCATAGGGAATCCTCGCAGAAGTATAAGGCAGTCCTGTCCAGTTCAGTTTGCCAGGTTCTGGGGTCCGGTTGCCCTATCCTCTTTCACGAGTCGAACTACATTGAACTACATGGAGACGAAATCTGGAAATATCGTGATTTTGAGGATATGAAAGTCAAACTTATTGATTTATTTAACAATAAATTTAATCTCAGTAAAGTTGATATATTTCTTGAACAACACAATGCCAAAAGGATTGCCGAAAAGTTTATTCAATTATTTGAAAAGCTACTCGGAGGCTGAGAGAATGAAAAAAACTAAAGTAGCAATATTTTCTAAATGGAATGCCGCAGATGGAACTTCAATTCTAGCGGAACTTGTTGGTAAAGAGTTAGCAAAAAGATATGAGCTGACAGTCTTTGCACCATTCAACGACGTGAAACCAGTGCAAGGAATGGAGGATGAAGATTATGTTATCAGGTGTTGTAGTGTTCAAGGAACTCAATCAGGGGAAAGGTTCTTTGATCCAAGGCCTTTTTTAGAAAAGGATTACGATATTTTTATCCTGCAGAGAATAGCATGGATACCTATCGAAGAACTTATAAAAATATATCAGAAGATAAAAGAAAAAGCAAAAGTCATTTATGTCATCCATGAAACTAAATTACCAGAAAATCCTATTTTTTGGAAATTCAAATGGGATGCAGTTGTCTGTTTTGATGAAAGGTATAAGCGGATGTGGAAGGAAGTATATCCTGAGGAAAAGATACACATAATTCCCTATCCCTGTAACCCGGTGAGAAGAGGTGATAAGAATAAATGCAGACTGGAGTTAAATTTACCGTTTGATACGAAAATCGTTTTTATGTACGGCTGGTATCCAAAAACCCACATCTTTGTCCTCCTTCCGTATCTGGTCGAGTTGAGAAAGCAATACGACTTTGTTCTCTTATTAGTGATCGCACGCGAGTACCTTGATAAGGAACTCCTAAAAGAGATAGAAAGACATGATTTTATAGAATGGCGGGATGAGTTGCCCCCGACTCCAAAGATCGATAGATATTTTCACGCTTCAGATGCCTATATTTTCTATAAACCTAAGTCTGAATTTAAACCGGGTGAGATTATGGTTTCGAGTTCCATCCTTTCCTACCTTGGAACGCTGACCCCAATATTGGCGATAGAATCGCCCCATATCCAACCTCTCGGCCGAGCGATAATGAAATTTTCGGACATGGAAGAACTTAAAGATAGACTGATTAGCGTAATTAAAGAAAATCCTATCGTCAATGAAACGTTAAAACTGACGGAAGAGTTTGTCTCGCAGAACTCTAAAGAAAAAATCGCCCAGGATTACATGAAATTGATCGAAAGACTAACAGCAACTTCGGGTAGTTAAAGGAGATAAATGATGATTCTTGACAATTCCATAACAAAATTAGGTGAGGGAACGATTGTCTCGCTGGACTCTGGCGAAGTGGCTTTTAAACTGGCTTCCTTTGAAAATAATCCGATCGTGAAGCCTCAAGACCTCGGGCTCACCTGGCACGAGGATGATGAGTAGAAAATCGGGGCTGTCTTTAACGGCGGGGCTGAAGTGTTTCAGAATAAGGTCATATTAATGCCAAGATGCCACCAGGGGTATTGTGAGGGTAGGTTTGTTGATCCAAGAACGGGTATCGAACGGATCTGTCTTGAAAACTATGTTTCTGAGATTTGGCCTCTGGTGAGTGAAGACGGTATAAACTTCGGTAGGTTTCGGAATGTAGTCATCCGAGGCGATGGTACAGACCATCAGGACTTTATCTATGGGATAGAGGACATCCGAATCATTAAGTATGATCAAAGGTATCTGTTGATCGGGTGTGGCAAGACTGGTCCCGCCTTTAAAGCTGCAAAAACAGACAGGATCGCAGTTTATTCAACTAACGATTTTGTAAACATCACCTATCACGGTATAATTGAATCCTTTGACTCGCGTAATGCTGTGCCTTTCCCAGACACAATACGCGGGCAGCAGTATATGCTGTTGCGTTTTTATCCTAACATTTATTTAGATGTTCTTGAAGCCTGTATTGACCAATTGCTGAACCCTTCCAGTCACATAGAGCACTGGGAGAAAATCTATGAGCGATGGAGTCAGAACCTGCTTTTAGGGGCCGGGCACTACCCGCACGAAAAGGAGAAAATCGGCCCAGGCACCCAGATGATCAGAACCGATAGGGGCTGGTTGCTCATCTACCACGCTGTTGGTGAGATAAAGGATGATATTTGCAAAGCCTACGGAATGTCAGAGAATATTGAAAGAGGATATTCTATATGTGCTGCCCTTTTAGACCTTGATAATCCAAGAAAAGTGCTTTGTCGAACTAATAATCCAATTTACATTCCCACCGCACCTTACGAATTATATGGCAATGATCAGTATAGTGTTGACGTATCTGCAGTTGTCTTTCCTGTAGGTGCCTTTGTTCTAAATAGCAAACTGGTGATATATGCTGGAGCAGGTGATAAATACATTATCCTATTGAGTTGCAATCTTGAGAACTTAATTAATTATTTATGGGAATACTGTAAGTATGAGGTATAGAGAAAATGAGATCATTGTAGATACGGAATAAAGTGGGGAAAAAATAATGAAAGAAGATGGAAGAAAAGTTTTTAAATTTAATCTCTGCAGAAGAAAATACAGGCTTTCAATAATACATTTTCAAACCGCCTGATTTAATACTGTTTCAGGTCGCTCCTGGCAATAACACATAGGCAAATCTTTTTTATACAATCTGCCTCCACAAATTACGGTGTCAGCTCCTCCCCAGTAAACATAAAGGGAGTCGCCTCCAGGGTCAACCGTGGCACAGCTAAACACAACATTTGGAACCGTACCAACAACTTCATACCTTTTCTCGGGCCACAGTATGGCCTCTGGATGAGCATAGAGTACTTTTGTTGGGTCATCTATGTCGAGTAAAATAAATGAGAGGGAATACGATCTGTAAAGAAGAAAAGAACATTCCCATACCCTTGGGTCATATCTATGTACCACGTGAGTGATGACCAACCATCCCTTAGGTGTTCTGATTGGTGGCCCAGCGATGCCTATCTTGGTGGGCATAACACCGTTTACAGCTTTGCTGTCGGGATACGTAGTATCCAAGTGATCTGGATGCGGATAAAATAGATCTTTTTCTATCAGTACCTGATCATCCTGCCACCCACCTTTTAAGGTTAGATCTTTTGTTCTTGTTATGCGAATATGTGGTGGTCTCCTATGCAGAAGGTATGCCCAGCCATCAATGGTCTCTGGAAAGATCGCCGAGTTTGCGTCGTTGTAGTCGAATGGTATACCAACCCACTCAAAGTTGAGGAAATCTTTTGTCTTAAAAATCCCAACTCTTGCTTCAGCCATCGTTGCGGGGGCGGCGACCGTTGTAAAAACATAGTACCATCCATCAATCCATTTAACGATGCGTGGATCTCTGATCCCGAGAGTGCAGTATTCATTAAAACCGCACTCTAAAACTGGTTTTGTTAGGAGATTCCAGTGGATGCCATCCGTGCTCAAGGCCAACCCTAAGTCAGACTTTGATTGATCATTAGTATGTGATCCACGAACCAGCATTCTATAAACACCATCGTCTCCCAGGATAACGCCACAATTAAATATGTTTAGGCTCATCCATCCAACTGTGGTGTTTGGTACCAACAATGGGTTCCCCCCAAACCTATCAATCCTAATTTCATTTTTCAATGTGCACCTCTTTTTGTGGTAGCGGGTGCGAGTTTCGACCTCGCCAGTCCATCCTGCCAAAGGACAGATTGCACCAAGCTGTACCCACTACATGCTTATATGCTCCAGTTCCTATAATACTCCGCATACTCTTCTTTTATATCGGTGTCTTTATCCGGGACCTTTAGAATTAATTATCCAGGTGGGAATCTTGAGGGCTTCCCGTCTATAATCCAATAGTCTGTCTTCCAGACTGGACAGGCATAGGTTGTGAGAGAAGAATGCGGTCGCATCTTAATTATGTACGAGGTCGCGAGACCGTTATCTATTAACCTGAAAGGAGGTTATCATATCAGTTGCCCTTTAGATATGTAGGCAGAGGGCGGGTTCGTGTGGTAACACACGGGCTGAACTTGCCCCGACACGGTACCGAGACGGCTCGCAGAGTTAGCGGGTTTTACCCGAGGTCGGCTTTCCTGAGATCGATCTCCGTGAGGTCACGTTTTATTTCAGGGTTGTCCTTCCGCCACTTGTTCCAGGCCTCAACGCCCTCTTTAAGTTTGGCTAAGTGTTCTGGGTTTGCCATTTTACTTTTCTCCTTTCTCCGTTTCTGAATTTTTATCTTGAGTCCGGCACTCGCTTTTCCTTACACTCCACTTACTCAATCGTGCCTATTGCCCCGTTGACGCTTGAAGTCCGCGTAAGCCCTGCGGTTCAGCCGGAGATTGTTCCGGTATGAAAGATTGCCCACCAAGTTGATCAGCGGCTTGCGGTGTTGCCATAAGTTGCCCCACACCTTGCGCAGAATCCGCGGCATGGAATAGAAGTCCCGGTCGCAGGAGATCATTTCATCGATGATGCCGTCCAGAGACAAATGCTTATACCTGGCTACCGGGAAGGTCAGTGTGTAATATTTCCAGTCCTCCGGGAACGCATCGAGGGCAATGCGGTCCTCTGATTTCATCCGGTCCCAAAGGCGTGTGCCTGGCAAGGGTGTCAGAAACAGCACGTTGAGAGTGTCCAGGCCGTATTGGCTGGCCATCTCGGCGATACGTTTGCCGATGCCCGGCTCGTCTATGTCCAA
>PVMK01126017.1_pt1 | contig 36781 bp, 34 predicted proteins | sample 1853481 | NCBI WGS metagenome assembly PVMK01 (sample SAMN08533507, study PRJNA380276) | Marine sediment metagenome, whole genome shotgun sequencing project. | reverse complement strand
CTGTCGCTGTTAATTCGAAAGCCCCGCGATGCGGGGCTTTTTTATGGCTGGTCGGCAGGCTACTAGAAATACCGGCTTATTCTTGCTACGCGTTTATTAAAAGTGCTGGTTCTGCTGCCCGGGTTATGGGTGACCGGTGAGGGCAGCGTGGCCGCCAGTTGAATCGCCTGTTTTGCCGATAGTTTCGAAGCAGATATACCCCAGTAAAATCGTGCGGCGGCTTCAACACCGTATATTCCACGACCGAATTCAGCCACATTCAAGTACAGTTCCAGTATCCTTTTTTTACTCAGATTCCGTTCCATACCAATTGTGAGCACCAGTTCATGCCATTTGCGCAGCGGGTTTCTCGAAGGGCTGAGGAAAATATTTTTTACTGTCTGCTGCGAAATCGTGCTGCCACCGTAGACGAAGCGCTTTTCGGACAGGTTATATTCCATCGCCGCCTTCAACGCTTCCAGATCGATACCCGAGTGTGAGTAAAAGCGAGAGTCCTCCGCTACGATGATCGCACGGATCATGTGTTTGGAGATCTGCCCGAGTGGTTTTTGTCTCCAGATCAGTTCAGGCCAGTCACGGTGTTGGTGTTTGTCATAAATATATTGACGGATAAAATTCGACTGCTGGATCGGGCCATCGCTATAAATCGCCCAATCCGGCCAAATACCGATCAGGTATCCGGTATCCATGACAAATACGATTACCAGAATTCTTAGGCTCCAACGAATTATGCGTATGCTTGACCGCGTCCGCAGGAAATAATAAAACCGAAGCTTTAAAGATGTAAATGACATGGTCTTTTATATTTGAATCAGTGAGCGAGATACATTTCAGAATTGACTTAAGCGTGTTCTGGTATTTTATAATTCTAGACCAATTGTGGCAGGTTTCTTGTTCTGCTCTCGCTTCAAAAATTGTCGCACTGGAAGTTTTTATAATACACGTTCGGTGATATCTTCCCGCTGATCGAGCAGTGCTGTTTCCTGCCTGGCCACGGCCTCGGCATATTCGACCGCGTCGGGAGCGTTATATTCTGCTATCGGCGTTCCGATGGTGCCGGTGGCTATCAAATGCGACTGATCTTCAACCTTAATACCAGAGCGCGATCCGATACGAATCAGGGCAAATACCAGGATCATCGAAAATACAGCAGCAATGCCCCAGAAGTAATATTCTATGCCGTAGAAATCCATGAAAAAAGCAACAATGATAGGACCGGTACTCAAGCCTATACCCGATACCATAACGAGGCTGCCGCTGGCACCTACAATCTGATGGGGTTCGAGGCGATCATTGGCATAAGCGATACAAATCGAATACATCGGCATCGCGGCACCGCCGAGCAATACAATGACGAGGTAGAACAGAAGACTGTCCTTGGCTGTGATAATCACCAACAGGCAGGCAAGAATTGATATTATCGAAATTGCCGTCATCACCAGGCGTCGACTGATGCGATCAGACAGGTAGCCTATCGGCCAGAGTGTTACCAGGCTACCAATCAGAAAACATGCCATAAACCAGGATACCAATTTGATGTCGACCAATACAGCGCCGGCGTAAATAGCCCCAAGTCCGAATATAATGCCATGTGCCATACCGGTTAAACAGTTACCAATGACCGCCAAAGGCGATGCCTTGTAAAGCTCTATTACCGACATTTTTGTCGATGTCTGGAAAACTGGCGCTGGTTTTGCGGTGAGTAGTATCGGGATCAGGCCAAACGAAATAATCACCGATATTAATATAAATAAATCGATCTCCTGGGGTTGTGCCAGGTTGAGTAGAAATTGCCCAGAACCCATGCCAAGCGTGACCATTACCATGTAAATTGAAAGTATTTTGCCGCGGGTTTTATTGCTCGCGCGGTCGTTCAGCCAACTCTCGGTTACGACGAAGAAACCGGCGAAGCAAATGCCGGTAACAACCCGCATTAACATCCAGAATACCGGGTCAATAAAAACCCCGTGAAACAGAATGGTAATCGACGCTAGTGAGGCGAGAGCCGAAAATACACGGATGTGACCGACTCGTTTGACCAGCATGGGTGCCAGAAACGAACCGATGAAAATGCCAATGAAATAGCCCGACATCATAATGCCGGTGGTGAAAGTAGAAAAACCCTCCAGGATCGCTCGCAGGCCAAGCAGGGTTCCCTGTAATCCGTTGGCCAGCATCATGAATCCGATACCGAGCAATACGGCCCAGCACGCCGCTAAATCTTTCCACATGGTCAATGACTCGCAAAGTCTAAATTAGAAGAATAATCGACGATCGATTGAAGTGCGCGAATTCTAGTAGAGGTATACGTTTACAGCAATCTGAAATGCAGGGTTGGATAAAATTTATTTGATATGACAGTCAGGTCAGTACCGGGTAGCCAGCCTCGCGCGCACTGATCTCTAAATCGAGAACGCCCTGATATTCGTCGATATCCACCTTTTCAAATGTCTGCAGGTGTAGCCTGTCCTTATATTTATTGGCAAGCAGGGACAGGGCCTGATTAAGATTTTCGGTAATGCCATCCAGGTTATTATTTCCGACAACTGGATTCGGCATGACAAATGGTAATCCGCAGGTTTTTGCGCTGAAACCGATTGATCGCACGCGAGCAGCGAGTTCTGGCCAGCTATCTTCGATAAATCGATAGCTGACACAGTCGATTGCAGCAATATCAGCGCGTTGATTGGCTACCTCGGTGAGGCTTTTCAGATGCGAACCTGAAATTTTGATCTCGCTAAAAAATGTTCCCTGTCGATTGAAAGCTGCTACCGCATGACGCAAAACGTTCATACCGCTATTTGAATCACTGGTATTAATGACCGCGCGTAAGCCCTGGCACTGTTGCAGCGTAGTTATCTTACTATCCACGGGCACTATCAATAGGCTCGAATAACTGGTGTGATCGCAGCCATGTATATCAAAAACCGGCACGTTAATGGGTGTCAGGGTATCGCGTAAACTGGTCACTAGCGGATAGCCACAGGTCTGCCCGAACCATAAAGCGGGGTCGTTTAATACCGTTTGTCCGGTTTCGAACTTGAGTAATCGGTCTAATTCAAATACCGGGTTGATCAGGTGAAAGAAATGTTCAAATAATTGCTGCCAGGCGTCTCGTAAATCGACGGTAAATGCATACATGCCACAGGTGACAAAAAACGGATTTTGCTGTGAATTTCTTGCCTCGACTTCTATCATCTTTACCTGTTTAACCGGTCGTTTTTCAGTGTCAACGCTAAGTGTAATACACGAGCGCAGAAGAGCTGTGAAAGTTACCCTGAATTTAACGGGAAAAACAAGGCGGGATTGTGCGATTATGTTGCGCCTGTAGCTCAAAAATAAAATTGGTGATTTAAGTAAACAAATTTGCTTATAAATAACAACGGTTACATAGGTAGAAGTCATGCTTCGACTGGAATACTATTGATGCATCCATCCATGTTGCCTTCACCATGAGTAGAAAAAGAAGCCGCAGACGCATTGCCACACCGGAACAACTGGTCAAGCCCAAACTTGAGCAACTGTTCAACCCCTATGCGCCCATCGAAGTACTGAGTGATGACGATCTGGAGTTAATCCACGATGGTTCGATGCGTATCCTTGAAGAGATAGGTCTAAAGGTCCTCAACGAACGCGCACTGGGGTTATACGAAGACAAAGGTGCCAGGGTTGAATGGGATTCACAGCGCGTCTATCTGAGTCGGGAACTGGTGATGACTCAACTGCAGACTGTTCCCTCCCAGTTTACCTTCCACGCTCGTAACCCTGAGCGAAATAAACTGATCGGTGGTAAAGCAATTAACTTTACCACGGTGGCGAGCGCACCGAATAGCTCTGATCTGGAAGGCGGCAGGCGTACCGGTAATTTTGAGGACTACTGCAATTTCCTGCGCCTGTCGCAGAGCTTCGATATCATCGGATTTATCAGCGGATATCCAGTCGAACCCATTGATATTCCACCAGATACCCGACACCTGGATGCCACGCTTGCCGCGTTTACTTTAACCGACCGCGCATTTTCCTGTTATTGCCTGGGTGGCGGTCGGGTTAACGACGGTATCGAAATGACCGCTATCGCACGTGGCGTAGACCGTGAAACGCTTAAAAACGAACCCAGCCTGATTACCGTGGTAAATACAAATTCGCCGCTACTCGTGGACGGCTCAATGCTCGACGGCCTGATCGAAATGGCGGAAAACGGTCAGCCAACGATTGTCACACCCTTCACCCTGTCGGGAGCGATGTGCCCGATTACGATTGCGGGCGCGTTGGCGCAACAAAACGCCGAGGCACTCGGAGTAATAGCACTGTCGCAAATCGTCAATCCGGGAGCACCGATGGTCTATGGTGGTTTTACTTCAAATGCAGATATGCGTACCGGAGCACCGGCGTTTGGTACCCCTGAATATACCCGCGCGGCGCTCGCAAGCGGTCAGCTGGCGCGCCGTTACAATCTGCCGTTTCGTTCATCGAATACGAATGCCTCTAACTGTGTAGATGCGCAGGCGGCCTGGGAATCGCAGATGTCATTATGGGGTGCGGTGATGGGACACGCGCATGTCATCAAACACGCGGCAGGCTGGATGGAGGGAGGACTCTGTGCCTCATTCGAAAAATTCATTATCGATATCGACATGCTGCAAATGATGGCCGAAACGCTGAAACCGATCGAGGTAAACGAATCAACCCTGGCGCTCGACTCGATTCGGGAAGCCGGGCATGGTGGTCATTTTTTTGGCACCAGTCATACCCTGGCCAATTACACCACTGCATTTTATGAACCCATTGTTTCAGACTGGAGCAATTATGAAACCTGGGTCGAAAAAGGGGAAAAAACTGCCTTCCAGCGCGCCAACGAAATTTACCGCCAATGTTTAAAGGACTACGAAGAACCTTCAATTGACGAGCAGGTCAGAATTTCGCTGGAAAAATATGTGAACCAACGCCGCCCGGAAATCGAGAGTATACGGTGAAGTTACAGGAACGCGTCACCTTGTTCCAACAACGCCTGCAGCAGGTAATTACGCTGAGCGGGTTGAATCGTTCGTCATTTGCGACTTCTATATCAGTTGATCGCTCGACCCTGTCACAGCTATTATCGCCTGACAATGTACGCCTAGGTAATTACGCTGAGCGGGTTGAATCGTTCGTCATTTGCGACTTCTATATCAGTTGATCGCTCGACCCTGTCACAGCTATTATCGCCTGACAATGTACGCCTACCACGCGCCGATACGGTAGCTTCGATTGCTGAAATACACCAGGTCAGTATCGACTGGCTGCTTGGTTTAACCCAGCAAGGCTCATTGGGCGCAAGCATCCTGCCCGAGATTCTCGAGGTTGATGACTATTCGTCGACAATTTTCGATAAGTATCTGGAGTGGTATCAGGAAGCCATTGGATACAAGATCCGATATGTGCCCACTACATTACCCGATTTGTTAAAAACTGAAGCGGTGGCCGAGTACGAATTTAATCGATATGGCTCGGGCAAGGTAGATCAGAGTGTGCGCGATAACCAGCTATTGTTATTACAACAACGCCATCCGGGCAGTGAACTGGAAACCTGCCTTTCGTTACAGTCGTTACGTAGCTTCGCTCTGGGACAGGGTATCTGGCAGGGTCTTGCGCTTGAATCACGAATCGAACAGTTACGGCGCATGATCGAACTGACCGATGAGCTTTACCCCGGCTTCCGATGGTTTCTGTACGATGGTAAGGAAACCTATTCATCGTCTTTCACTGTATTCGGGCCGCTGCGTGCGACGCTATTTCTGGGTCATTTGTACGTGGTAGTGAATGGCATTGAGCATATTCGTAAACTGACCGAGCGCTTTGACGATCTGATTCGAAAAGCGATCGTACATCCGCACGAAATTCATAAGACACTGGAAGGTTTGATCGATGAGTGCCGGCAAAGGGCGGTTTAATGGTTCTGTAATACTCCGAACCCGTGTATTTTTCTCTAATTCAAGTTAAAGGCTAGTCATGTCTCAATCATACGATGCGATCATTATCGGCGCTGGCATTATCGGCTGCGCAACCTCCTATGCGCTCGGCCAAAAAGGCTGGCGCGTATTAAATATCGACCGTCTGCCTGCCTGCGGATATGGATCTACATCGGGCTCCTGCGCCATCATTCGTCCTTACTATTCGACCCTTGACGGCTCGGCGATGGCGTACGAGTCGCATTATTACTGGCGCGACTGGGCGGATTACCTGGGAGGTGCCGATATCGATGAAAAAGGCCTGATCGAGTATATCAATTGTGGTTCAATGGTGATGAAAACCAGTCTCAACGATTACCTGAAACCCTGTATGGCACTGATGGACGAACTCGATTGCCCATACGAAGAGTTCAGCCCCGAACAGATTGTCGAAAAACTACCGGTCTGGAACACTCAGTCCTATGGTCCGGCCAAACTACCGCAGGATGCAGAGTTCGGCATTGCCAACGAGACGCCTTTGCAAGGGGCCGTGATGTTCAGAGCCGGCGGTTATATCAACGACCCGCAACTCGCGACGCACAATATCATGCGTGCCGCGGAAAAGGTCGGGTCGAGCTTTATTTACAATGCACAGGTAGTCGAAATCAGGCGGTCGAATGGTCGCGTCTGTGGTATTACCCTCGACAAGGGTAACGCGATCGATTCGCCTGTAGTGTTAAATGCCGCGGGTCCACACTCGTCCAAAATTAATCAGCTCGCCGATATCGAAAAATTGATGAAGGTCAAAACCCGCGCGCTGCGCCAGGAAGTTGCGCATGTGCCCCTGCCCGTGGGCTACAACTCGGAGACTGCCTGCGTCACCTCGGACAGCGATATCGGCGTTTACACTCGTCCCGAGCACGGGGACAGTTTGTTAATCGGTAGCGAAGATCCGCCGGTAGATAAACACGAGTGGGTCGATCCGGACGATTATAATCATGATTTCACCGAGCAATGGCGTGTGCAGGTATTGCGCGTATGCCAGCGAGTGCCGAACCTGGGCGTACCCAATCAAATGCGAGGCGTGGTCGACTTATACGACGTTACCGATGACTGGATTCCGATCTATGATCAATCGCAGCTACCCGGGTTTTATATGGCAATCGGTACCAGTGGAAACCAGTTCAAGAATGCACCGATAGTCGGAGAAATGATGGCAGATATTATCGAGGCGACTGAAAACGGAAACGATCAGGACAAAAACCCGATCGATTTCCATTTAAAAAATATCGATCGCAGCGTGACAACCGGGTTCTACTCGCGTTTGCGCGAAATAAACCAGGACAGCAGTTTTTCTGTATTAGGTTAGAGGTGCCCCTTGAAAGCAAATGCACAGGTTGTAGTCATCGGCGGCGGCGTGGTCGGCTGCAGCGTGATTTATCACCTCACCAAACTGGGTTGGAAGGACGTCGTTCTGATCGAGCGCTCCGAACTCACCTCGGGCTCGACCTGGCATGCGGCCGGGGGATTCCACACCCTGAACGCGGATACCAATATGGCCGCGCTTCAGGGTTATACCATTGGCCTCTATCGCGAACTGGAAGAGCTGACCGGTCAATCCTGTAGTTTGCATCATGTCGGCGGCATCACGCTGGCGGGTACACCCGAGCGCATGGATTTTCTTAAAGCGGCACGCGCAATGCATCGCCACATGGGGCTGGATACCGAGCTGGTCACGCCCCAGGAGATTAGGCAACTCAGCCCGATCACCAATACCGACGGTGTACTCGGTGCCCTCTACGACCCACTCGATGGACACCTCGATCCATCCGGCACGACACATGCGTATGCAAAGGCAGCACAGATGCAGGGGGCGGAAATTGTGTTGCGAAATCGCGTGCTGGAAACCAGTCAAACGTCTGACGGTAGTTGGCAGGTAGTAACCGAGCAGGGCACGATTTTGGCCGAACACCTGGTCAATGCAGCGGGCCTGTGGGCACGCGAAGTTGGAGAAATGGCCGGGGTTTACCTGCCCTTGCACCCGATGGAGCATCAGTACTTTGCCACCGATGACATACCCGAGGTCTACCAGCATGACCGGGAGTTACCCCATGTGATGGATCCGGAGGGCGAGAGTTATCTGCGCCAGGAAGGCAAGGGTCTAGTAATAGGGTTTTACGAACAGGATTGTGTGCCCTGGGCGGTCGATGGCACACGCTGGGACTTCGGCCACGAACTGTTAAGCGAAAACCTGGATCGAATTGGCGATTCGATGGAAGTGGCGTTTAATCGTTATCCGGTTCTGGCGCAAGCTGGGATTAAAACCATCATCAATGGGCCCTTCACCTTTGCGCCCGATGGCAATCCGCTGGTAGGGCCGGTTCCGGGTCTCCGGAATTACTGGTCGGCCTGTGCAGTAATGGCTGGTTTCAGCCAGGGCGGAGGAGTTGGCCTCACACTCGCCGAGTGGATGATCGATGGTGAGCCCTCACGCGATGTATTCGCGATGGATGTAGCCCGATTTGGCGACTATTGCACTAAATCCTATACGCGCCTGAAGGTGCGTGAAAATTACCAGAAACGCTTCGCTGTTTCTTACCCGAACGAAGAATTACCGGCGGCGCGTCCGCTCGATAGCACGCCCGCCTACGGCATCTGGCAGCAGCAAAACGCGGTATTTGGTTCGTCTTACGGTATGGAGCATGTCAACTATTTTGCCCCGGCCGGAGAAATACCCTACGAAATCCCATCGTTTCGACGCTCGAATGCCTTCGATACGGTAGCAAAGGAATGCCACGCAGTGCGAAATGCGGTCGGCATCAATGAGGTCCACAACTTCGGCAAATACGAATTCAGCGGGCCGGGTGCACACGATTATCTCGATATCATCATGGCAGGCAAAATTCCAGTAACGGGTCGACTCAGCCTGAATCCGATGTTAAGCCCTAAGGGCAAGATTATTGGCGACTTTACCGTCGCGCAAATCCGCCCCGATGTATTCCAGGTTACTGCATCGTTTGGCGCACAGGCCTACCACATGCGTTGGTTCGAACAGCATTTACCGGCACAGGGTGTGCGCATCGAAAACGTCTCGAAGTCGCGGATCGGTTTTCAAATAGCAGGTCCGAATTCAAGGGAGCTGCTACAACGGGTTACCCGTGCCGATGTTTCGAATCAGGCGTTTCCGTTTTTATCGGTGCGTGAAATCGATGTCGGCCAATGCAGCGCGATCGTTCAACGCGTTAGTTATACCGGCGACAGGGGTTATGAGATATACGTGCCGTCCCACCATCAGGTAGCTTTGTACCAGCTTCTCAGTGAGGCGGGCAGAGACCTGGGTTTAAGGCCTTTCGGGATGCGGGCGATGATGAGCCTGCGACTGGACAAATCATTCGGCTCCTGGATGCGTGAATTCAAGCCCGATTACACACCAATGGAAACCGGACTCGCTCGTTTCATCGATTATAAGAAAACCACCAGCTTTATCGGCAAGCAGGCGACCCTGGTAGAACGTGAAAAAGGCGTTGAACGAAAATTATGTACCTTTGTGGTTGAGGCCCGGGACGCTGACGTCGATGCCTACGAGCCGATCTGGCACGATGGAGAAGTAGTTGGTTTTGTAACTTCGGGCGGTTATTCGCACACTGCACAGAAAAGTATCGCCTACGGATTTTTACCGGTTGATCTGGCCAGTGAAGGCAGGGAGGTAGACATTGAGATACTGGGTGAAATGATACCGGCGAAACTGTATAGCAAACCCTTGTTTGATCCCGAGAATGAGTATTTGCGTGGCTAGAAGGTTATTCGCGGTTCATGCGTGAGTACTTCGATCGCCAGTAAACCTCGGAACCGGAGACCTGATGTGCCACGGATCGCGCAAGAATAAACAATAGATCAGACAGTCGGTTGATGTACTGTAGTGTTATCGGGTTTAGTTCTTCGGCTTCTTGTAACGACAGCAGGGAGCGCTCGACGCGCCGGCAGACGGTTCTGGCCAGGTGTAGAAAAGCCACCGATTGCGAACCGCCGGGCAGAATAAATTCCTTTAACGGTGGTAGCGGTTGATTAAATTGCTCGGCGCTCGATTCAATCGAGTCAACGTGCAGTTTTTGGATCAGGATCTTGCCCGGCTGGCACAACTCGGCGCCGATATCGAACAGGTCGTGCTGTACCGCGAATAATGCCTGTTGCTCCGGTGACTCATCGAGAAAACTCATAGCAACGCCGAGCGTGGCGTTGAGTTCGTCAACCTCGCCCAGGCAATGCACGCGGACATCGTTCTTGGCGCGCCGACTTCCATCGGCTAGCCCAGTGGTACCCTTATCGCCGGTACGGGTGATGATTGCGGAAAGCCTGTTACCCATGCGTTATTCCTCGTACGGTTATAAATAATCGATGAAAGCAATACGGCATTATCGGCCAACCGTATCCCAGACAGTATCACTATTTACTTTAAACGAATTTTACTTACAATTCATCTTGGCTTATCAGGTGCATGCGTAAAGCGTGATAATCGGGAAACCCGTGAAAATCGGGTGCTGCCCCCGCAACGGTAACTAAAGTTGCAATGCATGATCCACTGCGAGTCTTTCGTGGGAAGGTTGTGTTGCTTATTCTTTGTTAGCCCGGAGACCGGCCTGGTAGTTATATAACAGACCAGAATGGCGGGTGGTCTTTCTCACAGTCTTTGGTGCCGTCCAGGTACCCTCTGTGCGTGTCTCATGTTCTCAGAGACTCCAATGAAAATTCAACATCTAATATTACTTTCGTTACTCACCATTACGCCTGGTATCAGCTCAGCGGCTCTGGGGCCGATAATTGTGACACCATCGATAATCGAGGAGCCAAGAGAAGATTCAGCAACACCCATCACGGTCATCGATAATAAAATGATAGCCGAGTCGGGTGCCAAAAATCTGGCAGAGTTATTACGTGGACAGGCAGGCGTACATATCAGCGATTTGTTCGGCGATGGCAGTCAGGCGACCGTCGATTTAAGAGGGTTTGGCCCGACGGCTATCAGTAATACCCTGATTCTGATTGATGGCCGCCAGTTGAATAACTCTACTGACCAGGGAGTACCAGATATAAGCACTATAGACCTCGAAGACATTCAACAGATCGAAATATTACAGGGCAGTGGTGGTGTGCTTTATGGCAACCAGGCCGTCGGTGGTGTAATTAATATTATTCGTAAGAAATTCACGCAAGATAAAGCGACGGTTGGGTTAAAGTTGGGTAGCTATGACTCATCCAGAATAAGCGCTTCGATAAACAAACTTGTCGGCAACACACAACTCGCGGTTACAGCGTTTGCCAGTTCATCCGATAATTATCGCGATCATAATGAGACAGAAATAAAGCATGTTTCGTTACGCGCGAATCACGATTATCAGAGTTTTACTGGCTATTTTGAACTGGCAACAAGCGACGATAATATCCTCACGCCCGGGGCATTATTGCAGTCCGAACTGGATGCCGATCGGACGCAATCGTTACCAATTTATGCTAATGATTTTTTTGATACCCAGACCGATACCTTTCGCCTGGGCATGGACAAGATAATTGATGACAGACAATCGTTGAATATTGATTATTCCAGACGAATCAACGACCGCGAATTTATTCAGAGTTTTCGTACTTTTTCCTCGACTATCGTCTCAACCCAGGACAGAGACACACAAATTCTATCCGGGAAATACATTGTGGAACCGGATAATTATACCGGATCGTCGATTATCCTGGGATTCAACCTCGAGGAGACCGATTATGAATTACTTAGCTCGATTGGCCCCCAGGAAATGGATCAAACGATCAATGATATTTACGTTTTGAGTAACTGGCATATATCTAATCGGAGTGTGGTCACGGCAGGACTTAGATACAGCGATCAACAGGCCGATATTCTTAACGGTAGTGCTTTCGAATCAATCTCTGATTCTGTTTCTGTCATTAGTCTGGGTTATATGCAACGGGTAGGTGGCTGGAAATTGTCAGCCCGAGCCGACCAGAATTTCCGTTATCCAACTGTTGAGGAACACTCCTTCAATCAATTTGGGGAGACTTTAAAAACACAGGAAGGGGTCTCCCTTGAGCTTGGTGCGGAAATATTCACCAATAATAATCGCTACCGTGCGACCCTGTATTCCATAGAGCTGGAGAATGAAATTGCCTTTGATTCCAGTGGGTTTTTTAATTTAAACCTCGATGCAACCAGCAGGCAAGGATTAATACTGGAGGCTTCCAATCAGTGGTCGAATAAATTTTCAACCAACCTCAGTTTCACCCTGCTGGATGCGGAGATTACGGATGGGGCCTTTGAGGGCAGTACACTACCCCTGGTGCCTGAAAAAACGCTTCGCCTGGATGGCCTCTATCAAATCAATCAAAATACGCACGTCAACCTTGAGATAATTGCTGTCGATGAGCAGACATTTGGTGGTGATTTTTCAAACCAACTGGGAAAACTGGATAGCTATACAGTCGTGAATGCCAACCTGTCTTATAGTGTGAATCGATGGGACCTGGCATTTAGAATCAACAATTTACTCGACCATGAATATAGTGAATTTGGTAGTCAGTTTACTGAGTTTGACTTTTCGACTGATCCCCCGACCGCTACATTTTTCGAGTCTTTCTTCCCGTCACCGGAGAGGAACTTCTGGATTTCGGCCAATTACACTTTCTAAGGGGCTGCTTTAAATAAATCGCTGTTCAACTAAGAACCGGTGAATACGTTTTTCCAGCCAGAACTCGGGCCATAATTTGCCGCCGATAAAACCCACGTGGCCACCGCGCGCGGATAACTCCAGCGTGACAGCGTCGGATAGCTCGTTTTTAGCTGGTAACACCCCGGCATTCATGAACGGATCGTCGCGCGATTGAATGATCAACGTGGGTTTATCGATTCCGCCTAGAAATTGCTTCGCACTGCATTTCTGGTAATAGTCCTCGGCGCTATCGAATCCGTGAATCGGTGCCGTGAAGGCATCGTCAAACAGGCGGAAGTTGTGCATTTTGCGGGGTTCAGGGAATTTTCGATCATGCCTGGCTATCAGGTCGCGCTTGAGATGGATTTTATTGATCAGGCGATTCAGCAGAGTGCGTTGGTATATTCTGGCAAATCCGAGATCCATGGTATCGGCGCAGATATCGAGCTGCATCGGAACCGACACGGCGGTGGCACAGCGAATTGCCGCATCGGTTTTTGCCTCACCCATATACTTCAGCGTTACGTTACCGCCGAGTGAATAACCGAGTAACGCAATATCACTGATTCCGTTAGACTTGAGATGCTCGATCACCCGTCGTAGATCGCCGGTTTCGCCCGAATGATAACCGCGCAGCATTCGATTCGGTTCATCGCCGCAACCCCGAAAGTGCATCAATATGGCAGCAATTTGATGTCGATTACAGTAGTTCAGGATACGCTTCGCGTAGGCCGAATGAATCGAACCTTCAAGTCCGTGCAGAATCAGCAGGGTTTGAGGGGCGCGGGTCTCGCTCCACAGCAAATCGAGAAAATCGCCATCTTCGAGTTCCAGGCGTTGTTTTGTTATCGTTGGGAAAGACGGGTGAACGATATTTGAAAGAATGGTTTGCAGATGGCGGTTACGCAGATAGAAAAGAGGTTTAAATGTACCTTTTTTGATTCTGCCTGATTCTTCCGATTGTATTTCCCGAGTTTTTTGGCTAGCCTGCATGCACTTTTTTTTTATTGTATCTCTGATCAATTCATGAATGAACGCGTTGTGCCCAAAATGAACAATTTCTGCGTTGTGAAACTTAGCAATAGCCCTGCTATTGCTTGCGTTCCACGCCTTAAACTTGATCATTTTGAATCACAACCCGGTTCACCCAGAATTAATCAGAGATTCCTTTAACCTCTTAATGTCCAGCACCGATTTGCTCCAGATCGATAATCTTGCCTGTATACGCGACGACCGGGTGCTATTCGAGCATCTTAATTTATCGCTTGCTGCCGGGCAAATGTTGCTGGTGGAAGGAGACAATGGTAGCGGTAAAACCAGCCTGTTGCGCATTCTAACCGGCCTCAAACTGGCGGACGAGGGCGAGGTACTTTGGCGAGGTAAGGATATCCATCAGCTTGCAGCTGACTATACCGAGCAGGTCAGCTATGTCGGTCATCATGATGGCGTTAAGCGTGATCTGAGCTGTCTGGAAAATCTGCGCCTGGTGCAGGCAATGGGCAAGCCCTCCGGTGTGGAACTTGACGAGGCACTCGAACGAGTTAGCCTTTTTCGTTTTGGTGATACCCTGGTAAGTAATCTCTCGGCAGGGCAAAAACGTCGGCTAGCCCTCTCACGGCTAATGGTGACCGAATCGCTTTTGTGGATTCTGGATGAACCGTTTACCTCGCTCGATAAAAAAAGCATGGCAGGTTTCGAGCTGATGTTCGAGAATCATCTGGCTCAGCAGGGAATTATCGCGATGACTTCGCATCATGATATTGGAATGTCAAACGCCGACATACAGCGATTGGACTTGTCGCGATGACTCGGTTGTCGTTAAGCCAGGCGTTTATTTACCTGTTGCGCCGGGATCTCACTCTGGCATTCCGTAATCGTGCCGAATTTGCTAACCCAATGTTATTTTTCGTATTGGTCATTACCTTGTTTCCACTGGCGATTGGCGCCGTGCCTGAACTGCTCGCGCGTATTGCGCCAGGAATTATCTGGGTCGCCGCTCTACTCGCTGCGATGCTATCGCTGGACAGTATATTTCGATCCGATTTTGATGACGGATCTCTCGATCAACTATTGATGAGCGCGCATCCAATGCCGTTACTGGTATTGGCCAAGGTCTGTGCTCACTGGCTCGTCACCGGTCTTCCGTTATTGATAATTTCACCGCTTCTGGCCGAAATGCTCGGTATGCCACAGCAGGCACAGGGCATATTATTTCTGACCATTCTGATCGGCACTCCGATACTCAGCCTGGTCGGTTCGATCGGTGTCGCGCTAACCGTTGGTCTACCAAAAGGTGGTATAATTCTGTCGGTTCTGGTACTGCCTTTATACGTGCCTGTTTTGATCTTTGCCGCCAGTGCGATCGAAGCGGCGGCCGTTGGTCTTGACGTTTCAGCCCAGATCAATATGTTATTGGCTTTTATGTTTTTGGCCCTTTCACTTTCACCAGTAGCTGCGGCTGCGGCGCTCAGAATTAGTATGAGTTAGTCATATGTTTTTATGGTTTCATAAACTAGGTTCACCGCCGCATTTCTACCGGATTGCGGGCAACTGGATGCCCTGGCTGGGCACAATCTTTTTACTGTTACTGGTTGCCGGCCTCTATGGCGGGCTGATTCTCGCGCCGCCGGATTACCAGCAGGGTGAAAGTTATCGCATTATTTTTATCCATGTGCCATCGGCCTGGATGTCGCTGTTTATCTACATGGTGATGGCTGCTTGTGGCGTGGTAATATTGGTGTGGCGCATGAAAATTGCTGAAATAGTCTTGATCAGCAGCGCTTCAATCGGTGCGAGTTTTACTTTTCTGGCTCTCGCCACCGGATCGCTCTGGGGAAAACCGATGTGGGGTACCTGGTGGGTATGGGATGCGCGCCTGACTTCGGAGCTGATTTTGTTGTTCTTATACCTCGGCGTGATTGGTCTTCACGGCGCAATTGAAGACAAACGCATCGCCGCTCGCGCGGTTGCTATCCTGGCCATTGTGGGGATGGTGAATATCCCGATAATTCATTATTCTGTTGAATGGTGGAATTCCCTGCATCAGGGACCAACGGTGACCAAGTTCGATAAACCGTCGATTCACTGGAGTATGTTGATTCCCCTGTTGTTAATGGCTCTCGCGTTTCAGGTGTATTACGTATTAGCATTGTTTCAGAATTGTCGAGCCGAGTTATTGCAGCGCGAACGAAATAGTAAATGGGTTGAGGAACTAATTACAAAATGAACCTGTCAGAATTTTTCGATATGGGTGGGTATGCCGTATATGTCTGGCCTTCATATGGTCTCGCGGCGATTGTTTTATGGCTAAACTGGTATCTACCCGGACGACAGCACAGCCTGCTGTTACGACAGTTGAAACGACGTAAACAGACCAAAAGAGAATAGAATGACACCGGCTCGTAAGAAGAGAATGGCGCTGATTGCGCTAATGGTAACTGGCATTGCAATTGGTGTCAGTTTCGCGCTCAAATCACTCGATGAAAATATCATGTTTTTCCTGACACCGAGTGAAGTTGCCCAGGGCAAGGCCCCTCAGGGCAAGCTGTTTCGCATCGGTGGAATGGTCGTCAACGGTAGCGTGAATCGACCGGGAGACGGGTTGACGGTTGAGTTCGATCTGACTGACAATAATAATAATCTTAGGGTTCGCTATACTGGCATCCTGCCTGACCTGTTTCGTGAAGGGCAGGGTATTATTGCCAATGGCGAACTGGATAAAGACGGTGCATTTGTTGCACAGCAGGTGCTCGCCAAGCACGACGAAAACTATATGCCGCCTGAAGTAGCGGCGGCGATGTCAAAATCCAGCGAGAATAATTAAACGATGATCCCTGAAATTGGTCATTTTGCCCTCATTCTTGCATTGTGCATTGCTATTGTGCAGTCCGTGTTGCCGCTGGCAGGCGCCACTATCGGCATACAACGCTGGGTCGCGATTGCAAAACCTGCGGCACTGGGTCAGTTTCTGTTTGTCGCAATTGCCTATGCCTGTTTGACCTGGGCATTTCTAGATCACGATTTTTCGGTACTCTACGTGGCGAAAAATTCTAATACCCAGTTGCCGCTAATTTACCTGATTTCCGGCGTCTGGGGCTCGCACGAGGGGTCATTACTGTTGTGGTCGCTGATTTTATCGATCTGGAGTGCGGCGGTGGCGCTATTCAGTGCGAATGTGCCGAAGGTGATGCGTGCACGTGTATTAGGTGTCATGGGCCTGGTGAGTGTTGGGTTCCTGTTGTTTATCCTGCTGACATCGAATCCATTTGATCGATTATTTCCAGCCATTGCCGAAGGTAGTGACCTGAATCCACTGTTGCAGGATATCGGGCTCGCGATCCATCCACCGATGCTGTATATCGGTTACGTCGGTTTTTCGGTAGCGTTTGCATTTTCGATCGCAGCACTGTTATCCGGGTCGGTGGACTCGGCCTGGGCTCGATGGTCACGCCCCTGGACAAATGTGGCCTGGTTATTTTTAACCCTCGGCATCGCCCTCGGTAGCTGGTGGGCCTACTACGAGCTGGGCTGGGGTGGCTGGTGGTTCTGGGATCCGGTTGAAAATGCATCGTTCATGCCCTGGCTGGTTGGTACCGCTTTAATGCATTCGCTGGTGATAACCGAAAAGCGTGGCACCTTCAAGGCATGGACGGCCCTGCTCGCAATTTTTGCTTTTTCATTGAGCCTGCTCGGCACCTTTCTGGTCCGATCCGGCGTTCTGACCTCCGTGCATGCGTTTGCCAGCGATCCTGAACGCGGCGTGTTCATTCTTGCCTTCCTGTTGCTGGTTATTGGCGGCTCATTAATACTTTATTCCTGGCGCGCACCGATGTTAAAAAGTGCCGCGCAGACTCGGCTACTCTCGCGTGAAATGGCGTTACTGTTAAACAATATATTTTTGACTGTTGCAGCGGCTGCGATACTGCTCGGTACCCTGTATCCCATTGCCATCGATGCGATGGGCGGGAAAATTTCGGTGGGGCCCCCCTATTTTAACCTGGTGTTTTTAAGCCTGACTGCGCCGCTCGGGATTTTGATCGGTGTCGGTATGTTAATTCGGTGGAAAAGCGATAACCCTCAACGTCTTTTTGCCAGGTTAGGCTTGCCTGCCATCGTTGCGCTGGTTATCTCGGTTGTAGTCAGTCTGGGATTACCCGAATGGTTGTGGTTGGGGTTTATTGGCTTGCTTATGTCGTTATGGATTGCCAGCAGTGCTGTAGTGGCGATACGGGAACGTTTCAGAAACCGGACTTTTATGTCCACCTTGCGTGCAACCCCGGCGGGTTTTTACGGCATGATTTTCGGCCATATCGGCATTGCGGTATTCATTGTCGGCATTACCCTGACCAGCCTGTATAACCAGGAAAAGGATTTGCGCATGGCGCCGGGCGATGTTTACTCGGTTGCAGGATACCAGTTTGTATTCAACGGCGTGCGTGATTTCGAAGTCGATAATTATATCGCAACCCGTGGCAGCTTCAGCGTAACCTCGGACGATGGCAGTTTTCAGGTTGAGCTGCTGCCTGAGAAGCGTTTATACCCTGTGCGCCAGTCGTCGATGACCGAGGCTGCTATCGATGCCGGCTTGACGCGAGATTTATTTATCGCCCTGGGCGAATCCCTGGATGACAAGGGCAGTTGGGCGATTCGCATTTATTACAAACCTTTTATCCGCTGGATCTGGCTGGGTGCAATAATCATGGCATTGGGCGGACTGTTCGCTGCCTCGGACCGACGCTATCGTCAAAAATCAAGATCACCAGTGAAAGTACCTGATTCTGTGACCGGGAAACTTGCTTAATGCGCTTCCTGTTACCACTGGGTATTTTCATCTTGATGGTAGGCCTGCTGGGTTACGGTCTGCGTCTTGATCCGAAGAAAGTGCCCTCGCCGCTGATCGATAAACCGGCACCCGCTTTCTCGTTACCCAGGCTTCATGTACCACAACAGGTCACATCAAACAAGGATTTGTTGGGTGAGGTATGGGTGTTGAATGTATGGGCTTCCTGGTGTGTCGCCTGCCGCGCCGAGCATGAATTTGTCACGCGCCTGGCGCAAATGGAGTTGGTTAAGGTAATCGGATTGAACTACAAGGATATTTCTGCAGATGCGAAAAACTGGTTACAACAATGGGGTGACCCTTATAGCGTGAGCCTGATGGATACGGATGGAAGAATTGGCATCGACTGGGGTGTTTATGGTGTGCCGGAAACCTTTGTCGTAGATAAGCTGGGCTTTATCAAATACAAGTTTATCGGGCCGATCAATCAGGGAACGCTGGATAGTGAAATTGTCCCTCTATTGCGCGAATTATTGAGTTGAAAGCTGCCATCATGTCGAGGCTATTCTTTTTGTGCTTGTTACTTTTTACCCCGCCCCTGCAGGCTGTGATCGAATCCTATGAATTCGAATCGGCCCAAATGGAAGCCGACTACTACAGGCTGATCAGTGAATTGCGCTGCCTGGTGTGTCAAAACCAGAATCTCTCTGGATCCAATGCCGATCTTGCGAAGGACTTACGACGACAAACCTACGAAATGTTGATGCAGGGCAATTCGCCCGATCAGGTAGTGCAATTTATGGTTGATCGCTATGGTGATTTCGTGCTGTATCGACCCCGGTTAAAACGCAGCACCCTGTTATTGTGGCTTGGCCCATTCGTGTTGCTGGTGCTGGTATTGGCATTTGTGATTCGGCGTATGTACCGGATGCAAAAATTAGTGCCGCCGAATGCCGATGCAATGCAGCGTGCCCGGCAATTACTATCGGATAACCAGGAAAAATTATGATTTTCTGGATAGCGGCGATTGGCCTGTTACTGCTGGCCCTGCTCATTTTGGTGACACCCCTGTTAAGAGCCCAGGTTACCGATCAGGCTGATGACCGGCAACAGCAGAATATTGATATCGCCCGAGATAAAAAAGCCACGCTCGATTTTCAACTGGCGCAGGGTGAGCTGAGTCAGGAGGAGTATGACAATACACTGCTTGACCTGGAGACAGCGTTGGCGCTGGACCTGGAAAACATCGAATCCTCTGATCTAGGCCAGCAGGGGAACTGGGCCGTATGGCTAATAGCAGTAATAGTTCCGATCTTGAGCATCGGGCTTTATTTTCAGTTGGGCGAATATGGTGTCATCAAGAATCCGACACTTGCGCAGGTACCTGCAGCCAGGCAGGCTCAAGACCAGATGTCCGACCTCAGCATTGAGGAAATAGAAGAATTGATCAAGCAACGTCTGCGTAAAAACCCGGAGGATGCGGAAGGCTGGTTTATGCTCGGTAAAACTTATATGGCCCAACAGAAATTTGACAAGGCAATCGCTGCCTACCAACGCACTTACGATCTCACCGGCGAAGAGCCCGGTGTCATGTTTTCACTGGCCGATGCCCTGGCAATGCAAAGCGACGGTATTATGCAGGGCGAGCCGGAGCAACTCGTGAAACGCGGCCTGGAAATCTCACCGCAAGATCCAACCGGATTATGGCTTGCCGGCCTGGCGGCCGAGCAACGCCAGGACTACAAAAGCGCGCATGCTTCCTGGGTGCAACTATTACCGCTGATCCAGAACGATCCCGCATCGAGTAGCGAAATTCGCGAACTGATTCGGGTACTCGAACAGCGCGACCCGCAGCTGAGTGCATCGGTCGCTGATAGCAACGTCCTGAATCTGTCAATTAGCCTGTCGGAAAACATACGGCAGCTCGCGGCACCTGGCGATTCGGTGTTTGTTTATGCCAAAGCTATGGACGGACCGCCAATGCCACTTGCGGTAAAACGCCTGTCGGTGCGCGATTTGCCAGCCCAGGTGAGTCTCAGTAACGATGATGCGATGATTCCGAATATGAACCTGTCAAGCTTTGCCCGCGTAATCGTCGGTGCGCGTGTTTCCAAAAGTGGTAATCCGGTCGCTCAACCCGGAGACCTGTTTGTCGAGTACGAGGGAATCGATAGCAACAATTTCCCAACAAAAATAGATTTGTCGATTGATCAAGTCAAGTAAAAGCAGGCAATCAGGATTCGGGACCTGAGCGTTAGCCCGCATTTCTCACCAGGATGACGGACTCTCGCTTGCTCTTTGAATCCACAAGGAATTTTCTTCAGTCGGAAATACGCACTGTTATTCCGCTCCTTCAGAAAATCCCTTGTGAATCCAAAGCACTGCGCGATTATCCCGCCCCCTGGTGAGAAATGCGGGCTAGCCTGTTTCCAATAGAGGTAGTTTGTTTGACAGGGAAGAAGATATTTTGAGGTATGATATTGAAATCGAATAAAGCAGTGGCAGGGTAACGATGGACCCGACCGATAATAACGGATGACTTTTCAGGGACTGGTACTGGGGGGATTACTGCGTCTGGTCAGCGTCTTACCGCTACGCCTGATCGTGGCTACGGGGGCTGCACTTGGTAGCCTGCTTTATCACATCCCCAATCGTAATTCGCGCATTGCCAGGCGTAATATTGAAATGTGTTTTCCAGAACTGGATCCCGATCGCCGAGAATTACTGGTGCGCGACAGTATGCGATCGATGGTACAGACTTTTCTTGAATTCAGCTGGTTCTGGTATCGGAAACCTGAGCGCCTGTTTGGCCTGATTCGGAAAATACATGGCCTCGAACTATTCGAACAAGCCTGTGCTGCAGGCCAGGGCGTGTTGCTGGCCGCACCCCACCTCGGCAGCTGGGAGTTGATGGGTCAGTACCTGCCGTCGCAGATTGAAACCGTCATCATGTACAAGAGACCCAATGATCCGGGTGTAGAGCAGGTGATTGTACGCGGTCGCCAGCGAACCGGTGCGAAACTGATTCCTGCCGATGGCAAAGGTGTGCGCCAGGTGTTTCAGGCAATCCGTAAAGGACATCTGGTTGGCATCTTGCCCGATCAGCAGGCGAAAGCGGGTCAGGGTCAGTTTGCACCTTTCTTCGGCATCGAGGCCTTAACCATGGTGCTGCTGTCCAAACTGGCGCAAAAAACAGATTGCACAGTGTTGTTTGCCTGGATCGAGCGGCTGCCGGGAGGTGCCGGTTACGACTTCCATTTCAGCGCTGCACCGGAGCAGATTTCAGACCCTGATCTGCGAACTTCCGTTTCCGCACTCAACCAGGGTGTTGAGCAGTGTGTGCGCCAATGCCCCGCCCAATACCAGTGGAGCTACAAACGTTTTGGTATCCGGCCGGAAGGCGAACCGCCACTTTATTGACCGGTACTCCTTTTATTGAGATCCGGTGATTGAGTTAACTCCCCTTAAGCCTCGGCCAATTCTTGTCGGCACTCTTGATATGCCCGTTTTTATCCTTGGACCAGCGTTTTTTAATAGATTTGGAATAATTTAAGTACAACTTGTCGTCGTGTATGGTCCAGGCGTTCGGATCGGTCGAGGCGATATAACCACTGCTGGCAGCATAGGCGCAGTAGCCACCGTACTGGGGTGCATATTTTTCAGGATTGTCGACAAATGTTTTGAGATTGGCCTTGTTTGCAAACTTCCAGGTTGTCCCCATCCATTGATGAGCATTACTGGAAACGCCTTTTATCGGTCTGTCGTCAGTAAAGTAGGCAACGGGATCGTAGCCTCTGATAGCGACGCCACTCTGGTTGAAAACAGGGTCTACTGACCATGCCTGCGTATTGAACAAAATCGTAAATGTGCAGAGCAGTAGCAAAATACCGTGTCTGTATAATTTCATTTTCTGATGTCCACTCCAGTTGAATTGTCGTTGTTAGAACGGATAATAAATTGTTAGTTCAGTGAACTCCACCTGGTTATCTATAATATGATGTACGCCTGTTTTCAATTTATTGTGATATCACCGGGGAGTTATTGATGCATCACGTTTTTTGGCTGAAAACCGGAAAGCTAGCCGGAAGGACCGGGCCAAACAAAAATCCATGGGTGCCAGGCGATTTTGCCAAAGCAGGATTTTCGGCGATTATTTCGGTCAATAATGGCGACCTGTGCCATCTGGATGAAATAGAAAAATCAGGTCTGGCGTACGCCTGCATTCCGCTGTCCGGAAATGCTCCACCCAGACCGGGAGACCGGGGAATTTGCCTGGCAAGTTTACCCAGGGCACTGGAATTTGTTAAGAAACATCTGGCCACCGGTAAAGTGCTAATCCACTGCCGTTCGGGTAAAGACAGGACCGGCCTGTTAATGGCTTATTACATGCTCAAAGAACATGCGATGACAGCTGATCAGGCAATGGAGCAGGTATGGAAGGTCAGGTCCATTGCCTTTACTGCCGAGGGTTGGCGCGATTTTTGTCGATCAGTACTGGATGAGTGTTATGCCTTTTAGTCACTCGGGTGACAATTAAAATGCAACAAAATGTAGCGCCAGCCTCAATTTCGATAAAAATTATTACGCTGCTAATACTGTTAATGACAGCGGGAATGTTCATCGGGGCATATTACGAGCCTCGGCTGATATGGGCCGGGATCGTGTTAGCCATCCTGGTTGTGCTGTGTTACCTGTCAGCACCGGTAGCCTATGAGATCAAAGGGGATCAATTACTGGTTATCACACGCATAGGCCATAAAATATTTGGTCCGGTAACCCGATGCTCATATGTCTATGACGATAAACCCTCGTTTGGAATTCGGTTATGGGGTAATGGGGGAGTATTTGCGGGTACTGGTATATTCTGGAATAAAAAGTATGGAATATTCAGGGCCTATGTGACAACCGGTAGCAAATCCCATCTGGTCCTGGTAGATACGCCCGCCACCAAGGTAGTCATAACGCCCGATAACCCGGATCAGTTTATCGCGCATGTGAGCTAAGCCGTATATTGCACAAAGGCGGTGACAACTTAAGAATTTTCTCAATAAATTCAAAAAATTAGGCACGAAAATCATTAAAGGCGGGAAATACAGTTTGTACCTGAACAAAGTCAGGAAAAATCTGGCTGCCAATCTTGATCGATTCCCCTTGATCCATAGCTATTGCTATGCATCGGCGGGCGATTGATCAATATTGTTTGCCATATTTCCCCTGAGCTTCGTTCCCTTCATGCAATATGCGGGCTTAGCCAGCTGACCACATCCCCGCGCTTGTTTCTGCTGTTTTTCCGTTTCGTCGATGTTTAGTCGAAGCTGGACTTTATGTCTTCATATTTCGCCGTAATCGCGTAGACGTTCTGATAGCCCATCTGTTGCAGGGTCAGGGCTGCGAGTGTAGCGCGACCACCACCGCCGCAGTGGGTTAGTATGATGGTGTCAGCATTGGGGAATTGACCAGGGACCTTCATTTCGATTAGCCCACGCGAAATATTGATCGAATCGTTGAGCTTGGATTTGGCCGCGCTATCGGATTCACGAACATCGATAATGACAGCATCGCCTGACTCCTCGTATAAGCGTTTAGCGGATTCGACATCCAGGCAATTGATTTCTATCTGCGCCTGGTTGATCAGCTCGCCGGCGGTTTTTATCATGATTATTTCTCCAGATTGTTAAATCAGTGAGTGAGTGAAATATCAGGCCTGTATAATAAAGCATTTGAATTATCCAGTGACCATTAAAATTGAGGGGTTTTAACACTGGAAAAAACGAAAAACTCGGTGTATGTTGCGCGCTTTTGTATAGAATACCGGAATGAACGGAAAGGTCTTCGTTAAAACGCATGGTTGCCAGATGAACGTGTACGATTCGGCAAAAATGCTCGATGTGCTCGCACAAAACTGCGGGCTTGGTGTTACTGAAACTGAGGAAGAAGCCGAGGTCCTGCTGTTGAATACCTGTTCAATCCGGGAAAAAGCCCAGGAAAAAGTATTCTCACAACTCGGTCGCTGGAAAAAACTCAAGCTCAAAAATCCGAATTTGGTGATCGGTGTGGGCGGTTGCGTGGCGAGCCAGGAAGGCGATGCGATTCGAGCCCGGGCACCCTTTGTCGATATCGTATTCGGCCCGCAAACTCTGCATCGATTGCCGCAAATGCTTGCGCAATCGAAAAACTCTGCCCAACCGGTGGTCGATGTCAGTTTTCCCGAAATTGAAAAATTCGACCATTTGCCGGAACCGAAATCGGATGGTGTTAAGGCCTTCGTTTCTATCATGGAAGGTTGCAGCAAATACTGCACTTTTTGCGTGGTACCTTACACCCGCGGTGAAGAAATCAGTCGGCCACTAGACGATGTCATCGCCGAAGTGGCGTCTCTTGCCGGGCAGGGCGTTCGCGAGGTCAATTTGCTCGGACAGAATGTCAATGCCTATCGTGGACTGATGGACGATGGGGAAACAGCCGACCTGGCGTTGTTGATCCATTATGTCGCGACCATCGACGGCATAGATCGAATCCGCTTTACGACCTCGCACCCGGTTGAATTTTCGGACAGTTTAATCGAGGCTTATGCAACGGTCCCGGAGCTGGTTAGCCACCTGCATTTACCCATTCAAAGCGGTTCTGATCGTATTCTGATGATGATGAAGCGCGGACATACCGCGCTTGAATACAAACACAAGATTCGCAAGTTACGCGAGGTTCGGCCTGATATCAGTCTCTCTTCTGATTTTATCATCGGTTTTCCAGGTGAAACCGATGCTGATTTTGGGGCTACCATGAAACTCATAGGCGATGTCGGTTTCGATACTTCGTTTAGTTTCATCTATAGCCAGCGCCCCGGAACACCAGCGGCGTTTATTGCGGACAATGTCAGCCAGGACACGAAAAAGGCCAGGTTGAAGGAATTGCAGGAGAAAATCCTCGAGCAGGCCCGTTTAGTGTCTCAAAAAATGGTCGGTACGACGCAAACCATTTTGGTCGAAGGGCAATCCAGGAAAAGTGACCAGGAGTTATCTGGAAGAACCGAGAATAACCGCGTGGTAAACTTTAAGGCTAGCGATGAGCTGATCGGTCAGTTTGTCGATGTGGACATTACCCGGGCTATGAATAATTCATTGAAAGGGGCGTTATCACCAATTAGCCAGAGGAGGAGTTCCGCAGCGTGAGGGTAAGGAAATAATCAAATCTATCGATCTTTCGAATATGGCGCCGTCACAAATTGCTAATTTTTGCGGTGCGCTGAATCAGAATATCAAACAGCTTGAAAACAGGTTAAACCTGTCCCTGGCGGTAAAGGGTGACAAACTGGCAATCAATTCCGGTCAAAACGCTCCTGGCCAATCCGTTACTACAATCGAACGCTTACTCGAAATGAGTAAACACGATGCATTGTCAGCTAGCGAAATAGACGAAGTTCTGCATCACTCGGAACGTGGAGATGCGGAAAAATTCGAGCGCTATGCAATCAAGCTGAAAAAGAAATTTATCAAACCTAAAACTGATCTCCAGTGTGACTATCTGCAAAGTATCGCGAAAAAAATCATCAATTTCAGTATTGGCCCAGCTGGCACTGGTAAAACCTATCTGGCTGTAGCGATGGCGGTACAGGCGCTCGAAAATGAAGACGTCAGTCGATTGATATTAACGCGCCCTGCGGTTGAGGCGGGTGAAAAACTGGGTTTTTTGCCCGGTGATCTGTCACAGAAAGTCGATCCCTTTTTACGCCCCGTTTACGATGCATTGTATGAAATGCTCGGATTCGACAAGGTTGAAAAACTGATATCACGACACGTTATCGAGGTTGCGCCGCTGGCTTACATGCGTGGACGGACATTGAATAATGCATTTGTGATCCTCGATGAGGCCCAGAATACCACGCCTGCGCAGATGAAAATGTTTTTAACCCGGATTGGCTTCGGTTCCAGGGCGGTTGTGACCGGTGATATTACGCAGACAGATTTACCCCATAACCGGGACTCCGGGCTACGCCATAGCTTGAAAATACTGTCTAAAATTGAAGCGATCGGCATTACCCACTTCAATTCAAAAGATGTTGTTCGACATCCGCTGGTACAGAATATCGTCGAAGCCTACAATCGCTTCGAAGCAAAAAAATAACCCGTTTTGTTGACCGATGACGCTTATCCATGCACGCAAAAATTGAGCTGCAAAACGATGAATGTTTGACCGGTCTGCCGGTTCAGCAAGAATTCGAAACCTGGGTTAATGCGTCGCTAAGGCAAAATTTTGATAATCTCGAGCAAACTATCCGCCTGGTCGGCAGAGCCGAGTGCAGAAGGCTTAATCTGTGCTATCGAGCAATTGATGCGCCTACTAATGTTCTTTCGTTTGCTGCCGAGAACGACTACCTGGACTACGAATGTCTGGGTGACCTGGTAATTTGCGCACCGATTGTTGAACAGGAAGCGCAACAACAGGGTAAATTGCCAGAGGCGCACTGGGCCCATATGGTGGTCCATGGCATGTTGCATTTGCAGGGTTATGACCACCAGGACTCTAGCAATGCCGATGAAATGGAGGCGCTGGAGACCAAAATTCTATCTACCCTGGGCTATACTAATCCGTATAATGTCTGATACTTTCATTGGTACCGGGAGCTACAATGGCTGTCGCTGATAACGGCGGGTCGACACAGGGTTGGCTGGAGCGATTACTGGGTGCATTTTCCAGCGAACCCCAAAATCAGAAGCAGTTACTGGATCTGTTAAAAAACCTGCAATCAGATGAGCTGATTGGTGCTGATGAACTGTTTATGATCGAAGGTGTACTACAGGTTTCGGACATGCAGGTTCGCGACATCATGATCCCCCGGGGACAGATGGTTGTCCTCGAACATTCCATTTCATTTACCGAAATTATTGAAATCATTACCGAATCAGGCCATTCGCGATTTCCGGTAATCGATGAAGATAAAGATGATGTAGTCGGCATTCTGCTGGCCAAGGACCTGCTACAGCTTTCGATAGAAAATACCGAACCATTCGAATTTAACGAGTACATACGTCCTGCTTCATTTGTTCCTGAAAGTAAACGCCTGAACGTGCTGCTCAAGGAGTTTCGCCAGAACCGTAGTCATATGGCATTGATAGTGGACGAATACGGTGGTGTTTCCGGTCTGGTAACCATAGAAGACGTACTAGAGCAAATTGTCGGCAAGATCGATGACGAACATGATGACGGTGACGAAATTGATATCCAGCACCATGGCGATAATCGTTATAGTGTCCGCGCATTGACGCCGCTCCAGGATTTTAATGATTTTTTTAAAACCGACTTTATTAATGACGAGATCGAAACCATCGGTGGCTATCTTCTCGGCCATATTGGTCATCTGCCAGAGCGCGGAGAGCTGCTGGCTTTAGAAACCTGACTTTTAAAGTACTCAGTGCGGACAGCCGCCACGTCCATTTATACCAGGTCATTGATGACAACAAGCAAGATCCAGCTGCTCAATAATCTTCCCTATACCCTCGTTCTGATTCTGGCTGCGTTACTTGGAGCGCTAATGCCGGTAGCCTTCGCGCCACTCTCCATCTGGCCGCTTGGCATATTGCTACCCGCATTGCTGATCTTACTGGCGGATTCGCAGGGCTCCCTGCGTCGAGTGTTCACGATTGGCTGGTTGTTCGGTCTCGGATATTTCGGATTCGGCGTTTACTGGCTATACAACAGCCTGCACGACTTTGGTAATGCGTCACCGCCGATGGCTGCTGCGCTTACGGCTTTGATGATAGTCTGCATCTCTCTGTTCCCCGCTATGACCCTGGCCAGCTGGAAAATCGCGCAGCGATTTCTGGGCCAATCGAGCATCTGGTTATTGCCGCTGATCTGGTTTGCGTTTGAGTGGTTTAAGGGATGGTTCCTGACCGGATTTCCCTGGTTAAGTCTGGGATATTCCCAGATCGGCTCACCGTTGAGTGGATTCGCACCGCTGGTTGGCGTTTATGGAATAAGCGCGCTATGTGTGCTGCTGGCAGTTACCCTGATTCGAGTCATTAAAAATCGGCAGTACCGTTATATAGCGATAATTGTATTGATTCCAGGTCTGGGGGTATCAATACAGAATGTTGACTGGACCGCGCCGCAAACTACCCCGCTAAAGGTGACGATAGTGCAGGGAAATATTCCCCAGGAAATAAAATGGCAATACGATCAACGCCAGAATATCTTTGATATTTACTGGCGAGAAACCAACCAGAACTGGGACAGTGATTTAATCGTCTGGCCCGAAACTGCAATTCCGGGGCATTCAGAAGGCATTCAACAATCGGTATTGATTCCGATGGCGATAGCCGCTACCCAACAGGATAGCGCCATTCTGACCGGAGTTGTGGTGAGTGAGTCGGAAAAGAATATATTCTACAATAGCATGTTGTTGCTGGGCAGTAGCCAGGGAGCCTACCACAAGCGCCACCTGGTGATGTTTGGCGAATACTACCCGTTACGATGGCTGCTCGACTTCATGCGTAGTTATATCAATATACCTTATTCCGATTTAACATCGGGATCGTGGGACCAACCCCTGATGTCGGTAAAAGAAACACGGCTCGGGGTATCGATATGTTTCGAGAATGTTTTTAGTCGAGATATCCTGACAGCCCTGCCCGAAGCCAATCTGCTCGTCAATGCCAGCAATGACGCCTGGTTCGGGGATTCGTTGGCGCCGCATCAACATTTGCAGATAGCGCAGATGCGTGCGCTCGAGAGTGGCAGACCAATGGTGCGTTCGACCAATACCGGTATCAGCGCCTTTATCGATTATCGCGGGCGTATTATGGAATCTGTCGGGCAGTTTAAGACCCAATCCATCACACTGGATATGTTGGGTCGAAACGGTGTGACACCTTTTTATTATTTTGCCAAAGTGCAGGGCATACTGGCGGCGCTGATTCTTGTGGCCCTGTTGATTTTTGTATTCAGGTTTCGATTATTAACTGGCACTACCACGCCCTGAATTAGTGAAGTTTAAGGAACCCGTTCAGGCATAGAAAAATCTATTCCTTAGCTGGCTCCTTGTGTATCCTTCCATCATTTTTCAGGTACAACAATAATAGCCAATGGATTCACTCTACGACCCGCAAAAACTCGAGGCCCAGGCTCAACAATTCTGGGACCAATCGGGAAGCTTTGAAGTCAACGAAGACCCGAACCGGGAGCGCTATTACTGCCTGTCGATGTTCCCCTATCCGAGCGGCAACCTGCATATGGGGCACGTGCGTAACTACACCATTGGAGACGTTATCTCACGCTTTCAACGCATGCTTGGCAAGAATGTGCTGCAACCAATGGGCTGGGACGCCTTTGGCATGCCGGCCGAAAATGCGGCGATCAAAAACAACGTACCGCCGGCAAAGTGGACCTACGAAAATATCGACTACATGCGCGACCAGCTTAAATCCCTCGGTTTTGGTTACGACTGGAAGCGCGAACTGGCGACCTGTAAGCCGCAATACTATCGCTGGGAACAGTGGTTTTTTACGCGCCTGATGGAGCGGGGCATCGCCTACAAAAAAACTGCCCCGGTCAACTGGTGTCCGCTTGACCAAACCGTGCTTGCCAATGAACAGGTTATCGAAGGCTGTTGCTGGCGTTGTGATACACCGGTTGAGCGTCGCGAAATTGCGCAGTGGTTTTTGAAGATTACCGACTACGCCGAGCAATTGCTTGCCGATCTTGATACCGTCGAGTGGCCCGAACAGGTAAAAACCATGCAGCGTAACTGGATTGGGCGATCAGAAGGTATGGAGGTCGAATTCGAGGTGCCCGGTCACGAGTCTTTGAAGGTTTATACCACGCGGCCGGATACACTGTTTGGCGCTACCTTTATGGCTATTGCAGCCGAACACCCGCTGGCCCTTTCAGCCGCGCAGGACAACCCCGAAATTGCCGCATTTATCGAGGATTGTAAAAAAACCAATACCGCCGAGGCGGCGCTGGAAAAGATGGAAAAGCTCGGTATTTCACTGGGTATCAATGCGATCAATCCAGCCAATGGTGAAGCGATTCCGGTATGGATCGCCAATTTTGTCCTGATGGGCTACGGCACAGGTGCGATCATGTCGGTTCCGGCACACGACCAGCGCGACTGGGAGTTTGCGCGCAAATACGGCATCGAAATTCGCCTGGTGGTGACACCGGCGGATGGATCGGGTGTCGATCTCGAATCCGGATCATATGTTACCAAGGAAGGTGTCAGTTGCAATTCGGGCGAACTCGACGGGCTCGATTTCGAATCTGCTTTTAATAAGATCGCCGATTCAATCGAACATCAGGGCAAAGGCACACGGCAGACCAATTACCGATTGCGTGACTGGGGCGTATCGCGTCAGCGTTACTGGGGCGCGCCGATTCCGGTGATTAATTGTAGCGATTGCGGTACGGTCGCGGTACCGCCCGAGGACTTGCCGGTGATACTGCCCGAGGATATCGAGTTTACAGGCATTCGATCACCAATTAAAACGATGGCATCGTTTATCAACACCATTTGCCCCGCCTGCGGCAAACCGGCCGAGCGTGAGACCGATACCTTTGATACTTTCATGGAATCATCCTGGTATTACGGTCGCTTTACCTGCTCCGATCAGGATTCCGCGATGCTCGATGCACGTGCCGACTACTGGTTGCCAGTCGATCACTATATCGGTGGCATCGAACACGCGATTTTGCACCTGCTTTATGCCCGTTTTTACCACAAGCTGTTGCGTGATGAGGGTCTAGTGCAATCAGACGAACCATTCAAAAGCCTGTTGACCCAGGGCATGGTGCTCAAGGACGGCAGTAAAATGTCAAAATCCAGGGGCAATACGGTGGACCCGCAGTTGTTGATCGACCGCTTCGGTGCGGATACCGTGCGATTGTTCATCATGTTTGCCTCACCACCGGAACAGTCACTGGACTGGTCCGATGCCGGTGTCGAGGGCGCGCACCGATTTCTAAAACGCCTGTGGAAAGCGATTTATGATCACACGACAACGGCTGCGGGTGATAACCCGGGTATCGATCCAGCCTCAGAAACACTTAACGAGAGCCAGAAGGCGATGCGCCTGAAACTTCATCAAACGATTAAAAAGGTGAGTGATGATTATGGCCGGCGGCTCACATTCAATACCGCCATAGCGGCAAACATGGAGCTGCTCAACCGGGTCGGTAAATTCGACGATAAATCACCGACCGGGCAAGCAATACGACAGGAAACTTACGAAAGCATGGTATTGATGTTAGCGCCAATCATACCCCATCTTTGTCATCAGCTCTGGCAGGACCTGGGAAGGGACGGCGTAATCATCGATCATCCCTGGCCGCAGGTCGATGAGGCCGCATTGGTCAGGGAATCCATTGAAATGGTAATCCAGGTGAACGGCAAGCTACGCGGTAAAATGCAAGTTAGTGCCGGGACCGATAAAGACGGTTGCGAAACGATGGCAATGAATAATGAGCGGGTGCAGCGATTTATTGGTGATCAGCCAGTCAAAAAAGTGATTGTGGTACCCAATAAACTGGTCAATATCGTAATATGAAACCATTTCGGGCACAGATAGTAAGGACCTTTGATACAGCAATCATTTGGATGTCGGATTAAATAATGCGTCTGTCGCGCTCAATCTTAATTGTTTTCCTGCTAGCCGGTCTCACGGCCTGTGGTTTTCATCTGCGAGGCAGTATCATTTTACCGCTGCCTCTTATTTCAATGCAGTTAATTGCCGAAGACCTGGATTCCAGGCAAAAGACCGAGCTCGAACGGCAGTTGATACGGGCCGGCGCGAGTTTAAAAGATAACCAGACAGAGAACCCCGTGCGCCTCATGGTCTCGATCAGGGTTCTTCCCGATTACAAGCTGGCTGATACAGCCGCGTCGGGTAAGATAATTATTCGTCTTTTGCGTGAGCTTAGCTATAGCCTGAGCACGGCCACGGGTGAGCTGTTGATCGATCAAAAGACAATCCTGCGCCAACTGGACCTTGATCTCGATAGTAATGAACTGGCCGGGGCTGAATACGAGAAGCAAAGTTCCGGGCAATTGCTCGATCAGGAATTGTTCGAACAACTGATATTTCAACTCAGTCAATTTCAAATATAGGCTCGAATTTTTTTACGCCTCACCGACAACAGTTTATAATCGGTGTATTCTAACTGGCTAATAGCTGCAGCAGGGATGAACGGTATTTCACAAGCGGACAAATGAAAAAGCCAGAATATGATAACGAGGCCAATGGAATTCTATGTCTAATCTGATTGAACCTGCTCCACCCATGCGACGACCCAACCCACTGGTCTGGATAAGCCTGATAGCTATCGGGTTGATCGTGTTTATTTTACTATCTTCGGAACGAGGTGGGCGGCTGCAGCCTATCGAGGAAATCACACAGCTAGAGTCCGGCGGGGAAATTGAGCGTAGTTTGTTGATTCCCCCGGGAATGCGAGCCCGGCAGTATATTGCGGAAATACGCGAGGGGAATCAGCCTTATCCGCTTGAAACTGTGTATGACAGGGGTTCCGGTTATCAGGATGAGGGTAGCCTGGCCGACGCTCATTTGTTGTATTTTTTCAGTGCCAGGGAAGGTTACTTGCCGGCAATGATGAAGTTGGGTGAGTTGGCAGACCCTGAATTATTTCGTAGCGAAGACAGTTTGCTCGATCGAGCGGATGTAATCCAGGCGTACAAATGGTATCAAAAGGCTGCAACCCAGGGACATGAACCGGCGGTAGATCGAATTAAAAACCTGCGACGTTGGGCGACTGTAGAATCAAATCTCGGCAACGCCGATGCGCGCCAGTTAATACTAAATTTCGAATAATACTTAAGAGCCATTGACCGCTTTGAAGACTACTTTACTACGAATTCTGGGTATTGGCCTGATAGTCGTTTTCACTGCTAATCTTCAGGCAGCTACCGATAAACCGTTGGTGATGGAGGGTAAAAAAACCCTGTATCAGCGGGTACTCAGCACGCCCGATGCACGAATCTATGAATCGCCAGACCGTGCAGGCGAATCAGACGAAATGACCCCCTTTAGTGTTTTGTACGTATACGAAAAACGTGATGACTGGATCAAGGTTGGTCACAGCAGTTTTGGCAATACTGCAGGCTGGATGCAGAGCCACGAAACTATAGTCTGGAATCAGGCCCTGACAGTATCGTTCCGGGATCCCCAGAATATTCAACGGGTTATGATGTTTAATAGCAAGCAGTCGATTCAGCAACTGGTTGACGATTACGATACCGAGGGCTATCAACGCTTATACGACGCGGTAGTAAACGAAGAGGCCGGCAAAGATTCGCCGGTGATCGCGATCCAGCCCGCGACACATGTGGATATACGCGAGAATTTCTATCTGGTTCCAATCAAGCAATACGAGGACGTATACCTCGGCAACGAGCAGGCGCGATTGCTGCAAATCGCGAGCGTGCCACTGGAAGAGAACTTTGACAGCAATTCCGACCTGTCCAGTAATAGTGGGCGTAGCTATCGTAGTGGTATTCATTTTGTCATTGATTCGACGGTCTCGATGGGTCCTTATATCAAGCGTACCCGGGAGGCGGTAGCGAAGGTCTACTCTGCCATTCAGAATCAGGGGCTCACCAATCAGGTCAGTTTTGGCCTGACCGCGTATCGTGACAACCTCGACCAGGTGCCTGAACTCGATTATTTGACACGGCATTACGTCACCCTGGAACAGGGCACCGACGTCAAACAGTTTTTCAGTCATGTGAATGAGCTCAGTGCCTCTACCGTGTCGAGCCGTGATTTTCGGGAAGACGCCTACGCCGGAATAAAATCAGCCCTCGAAGATTCAAACTGGTCGAAATTTGACGCCCGTTATATCGTCCTGATCACCGATGCCGGGCCACGCGATAGCCACGATTCGCTTGGCGCAACGGGGCTCAACGCACAGGCATTACGCCAGTTAGCTTATGACCAGGGCGTGTCGATCTGGGTATTGCACCTACGCACGCCTTCGGCCGCTGCCGATCATCAAAAAGCGGAGGCCTTGTATAAGCAGCTGTCATACTATCCCGGTATCGGAGATTTCTATTACGGGGTGAGGCTTGGACAGGTTGACGAGTTTGGTAGCGTTCTGGAGATACTCGCGAATCAAATCACGCAACAGGTATTGGCGACTACGAATGGCGTACCCCCGATCCCACTGGCGCAAAACAATGACAGCAAGACGCAGTTGAACGATTTACAGGATCGCGTTGCCAAGCTCGGTAATGCGCTGCGCATGCGTTACATCCAGAAAGAGTCGGGCAAACCCCTGCCCAGGGTATTTAATGCCTGGATGCTTGACCGTGATTTTTTAAATCCTGAGCGATCTGTGGTCGATGTACGCGTGTTGCTGACTCGCGATCAGCTCAGTGATCTGAAAAATGTGTTGCAACAGGTACTCGAACTGGCTGAAGAAGGAGTGTTGAGCCCACAAAACTTCATCGATGACCTGAAAAGCCTGGCGGCAACGGTCAGCCGCGATCCATCCTCGGTGGCGGGAAGTACTTCCGGTTCGGGAAGCAACCTGGCAGAGATGGGCTATATGCGCGAGTATATTGAAGATCTACCCTACACTGGTGAAGTCATGAATCTGACGATCGAAAGCTGGGAAGAATGGTCTGCCAAGGTTCAGATCGAATTCATGAACCGGCTGGAAAGCAAGATCAATTACTATCAGACATTACACGATCATACCGACCTCTGGGTGACTCCGGGTGGCGGTTCGATTTCCGGTAACTCGGTATTCCCAGTCGCCCTCGACCTATTGCCCTGAGGGTGAGAAATGAGCGCTACCGTTTATTCGCTCAAAAATGTCGTCAAACAACGAATTATTGAAAATACGGGATTCAGGCTTTGTGTACCCAGCCTGGAAATAAAGGCCGGGGAAAACATCGCTCTGGTCGGGCATAGTGGTTGCGGCAAGAGCACGCTGCTGGATATGCTGGCGTTGATTTTATGCCCTGATGCCATCGATCAGTTTGAGATTAATCCTGTCGATGCCAGGTCGGACAATATCGATATTCTGTGGCAACAAAAAAATCAGGACCGACTGGCACAGGTTCGCCGGCAACATATCGGATATGTGTTGCAATCTGGTGGCCTGTTGCCTTACCTAACCGTACGCGAAAATATAGAGCTACCGCGCAAGTTACTCAAATTGGCGGACGATGACTCGATCAGTTCCATATCACGTGTACTCGGCATCCACCGTCAGCTCGACAAGCTTCCGGGCCTGTTATCCGCCGGCGAAAGGCAACGCGCGGCTTTTGCCAGGGCGCTGGCGCATCGACCATCGATTTTACTATCCGACGAACCGACTGCGGCGCTGGATCCTATTACCGCGCGTAAAATCATGGCGGTGGTAATGGAGTTGATCAAGGGGTTGAAGATTACGCTGGTAACTGCCAGCCACGACTGGGCCCATGTCTATAAAATGGACTTACGTATCCTGGATCAGGAGGCTGGTCCGATCGAGCAGGGACGTATTTTTCAATCCACATTTCGAGACTAAATTGGTCCCCTTACCCCAGATGATGGACTCCAGCTGAAATGAGCCAGGTTGGCAATATATTACGATTGAGTTTTCGCGACTATACCCACGAATGGCGTATGTCGGGATGTTTTGTATTGGCGCTCGCGGCAGTATTGGCGCCGATGATGATATTGTTCGGGTTGAAATTCGGCATCGTCAGTTCGATGATTTATGAGCTGGTAGAAAATCCGGTCAACCGCGAAATCAGGCCGATAGGCAGCGGTCGGTATGATCCACAATGGATTAAAAGATACAGGGATCGTGACGACGTCGAGTTCATCATTCCTAAGACTCGTACCCTCGCGGCCAGCATCCAGCTTAAAAGCGATCAATCAAAAAGAATTTTGTCGACCGAACTGATGGCGACGGCAGAGCATGACCCGCTGCTCGCGAATTTAACGAGTGCCCCGCAAAATTTGTTTGAGGTCATTCTGAGCCGGGGGGCTGCGAGGAAATTGAACCTGTCCAGGGGGGATCAGGTTGACGCAAGCCTGGCTCGTCAATTTAAGGGTAAACGTGAACGCGTGCATCTCAATCTCAAGGTGATAGATATTGCCGACAGGTTACTGGCCAGTCGTAGCGTCGCCTTTGTCCATCTCGATTTACTACTCGCTGCCGAGTATTTTAAGGATGGTAGATCAGTACAGGAACTGGGCCGGAGTGGAGATGCAGTTGAGCAGGATTCGCACAGTTATCCCTCGTTTCGCCTGTATGCACGCTCCATTTATGATGTCGAAAACCTGGTAAAGAGTCTCGAAGACCAGGGTGTACGGGTTAAAGCAAACGCGGCAGAGATAGCGACCGTGCAGTCGATTGAGCGC
>PVMK01115640.1_pt1 | contig 36782 bp, 38 predicted proteins | sample 1853481 | NCBI WGS metagenome assembly PVMK01 (sample SAMN08533507, study PRJNA380276) | Marine sediment metagenome, whole genome shotgun sequencing project. | reverse complement strand
CGTGTCCTCGCCGTAATAATCCGCGTCGTACTCCGCGCAATAGGAGTCCTCCGGGGGGGCTGCCTCATCGGCACACATGAGGTGCTTGACGTACGAGGGCAGATAGCTGTCTTCGGCGTCCAAGTTCGCCTCGTGGTAAGGCGCCAACCAGGTGCCGAAACAGCGCTATGAAGATCCAGAAGGCGAGGACGGCAACCCCGATCTTTCCGCTCCAGAGAGTTTGAGGCCTTTTCTGGGTGGTGCGTCGGGAAGCTCGGCGAACTTGTCATACGCATCCGTTACGCCCTTTTCTTCGGCGGTTACTGCGTCGCTGCCCGGAGTTTCGGCCATGATGCCTTCCCCTCTATTGTCTGAATTCTGCTTGTTATTCGGTTTACTTGGGATGCCGGAGCCGCGGGTTCGTCAGGATTGAGATCACGTCGGCGGATATGATGAGTAGCACGTAGACTCCGCAAAAGATCATTGCACAAGCCTGCACCAGGGGCAGATCCCGCGTCTGCACACCGTCCACCATGAGCTTGGCGAGTCCCGGGTAGGCGAAGATGGTTTCCACGATGACCACGCCGCTGACCAGGTAGGCGAGATTCAGCGCGATGACGTTGACAATCGGTCCGATGGAATTGAAGAACGCGTGGCGCAGAATGATTCGCTTGCGCGGCACGCCCTTGAGGATGGCCATCTCGATGTACGGCGCGTTCAATACGTTCAGGATGCCGGCGCGGGTCATGCGGATCATCTGCGCCGCCACCACGATGACCAGCACTATGATCGGCATCGCCAGGGCAGCCACCTTCTCCATGAACGTTTCGTCACCGCTCAGGTAGGCGATGGCCGGCAGCCATTGGAGCTCCACGGACAAGAACAGCACCATGAAGGTGGCGATAAAAAACTCGGGCACCGAAATGAGGCTCATGGTGCCGAAGCTCACTATGCGATCGATGTGGGTGCCCGGGTACATGGCGGCATACAGGCCCAGGGCCACCGAAAGAGGCACCGAGATGGCGGCGACGGTGCCGGCCAGAAACATGGTATTCGCGAGCCGCCCGCCGATGAGGCTGGAGATGGTGGCGCCACCGGCCTTGGAGATGCCGAGATCGCCCGACATCATGTCGCCCAACCAGCCGAAATAGCGCGACGTACCAGGGCTTGATCCAGGCCCAGCTCGGCGCGCAGAGCCGCCAGGCTCTCAGGCGTCGCGCTTTGCCCGAGAATGATCTGGGCGACGTCGCCGGGCAGAATCTCCGTGCCGGCAAAGACCAGCACGGACACCACAAACAGGGTGGCGAAGCCGATCAACAACCGCCGAAAAACCATCCTGCCCATTGCTGCTTCCCCCTCCCCGTCAGCTCTGGCGAATTGTTGTTAGAACCGATTCCGCCGCTCTCGCACGTTCCATGTGCTTCGCGGCACCTGCACGTCCATGTGCAATGCCCGGTCCGGATCGGGCGATCCGGACCGGCATCACTGAATAGGAACGTCACACGTGCCAGGCAAACTCCGGCCACTCGGCGCCGCCCACCGCGGCCAGCGGGACGGCAGGGATGCCCTGGACCTTGTCCGAAATCGCATCGACGAAGTTGCGGTGCATGGGAATGACCATGCCGGAGCCTTCGCTGGCAAGCCGCTGCAGTTCGCAGTACATCTCGTGGCGCTTGCCGGGGTCTTTCACCGCACGGACATCCTTGAGCAGCTTGCCGAACTTCTCGTCCTTCCAATAGGTGTCGTTCCACGGCGCGTCCGGCGCGAAGGCCAGGGTGAGCATGACATTGGCGGTGGGACGCATGTTCCACGTCACCACGTTCATGGGAGCCTTCAGCCACACCGCCCCCCAGTAGCCGTCATTGGGCACCTTCTTGATCTTGAGATCGAGACCGATCTTCTGGGCGTCGCGCTGCACCATCAGACTCATGTCGGTGACCCCCGGCGCAACCTCCGCCACGTGCAGCTCGGCCGTCGTGATGCCGGACTTGTTCAGGTAGAACTTCGCCTTGTCCGGATCGTACTGCTGAAGCGGCAGCTCGCTGCAGAAGTCCGGGCCGTAGGCGACGTTGATGGGATGATCGTTGCCCACCGTGCCTTGACCCTTGAGGATCCGTTTCACCATTCTCTCGCGTTGCGGCAGGAGCTTCATCGCCCTGACGAAGTCGGGGTTGTTGCCGGGTGCGGTATTGAGCAGGTTACAGATGCCCATGTACGAACCCGAAGCCACGGACAGGACCCTGACGCCGTCGTGGCGCTCGACCTGTTTGATGGCCTTCGGATCGAGCCCCTGCATCATGTCGATGTCACCGGAGAGCACCGCGTTGGTGCGCGCCACCGCGTCGGTAATCGCGAAGATCTCGACCTCGTCGAAGTTCGGCCCGTCACGCCAATAGTGCTCGTTGCGCACGTGTTTGGAGCGAACGCCCGGCTGGAACTCGACGAGCTTGAACGGCCCGGTGCCGGTGGGGTTCTGGAAGTCCGTGGTGTCCTTCTTGAGGATCTTGAAGTGGTGGGTGGCGAGAACCGCCGGCAGATCGGCGTTCGGCGCATCCATGATCGCCTTGACGGTGTGGCTGTCGATCTTCTTCCACTCGGTCACGTCCGCGACCAGGGTTTTCGCCACCGACTTCGAGTCTTTGCCATAGTGGCGCTTCATCGTCCAGATGACGTCGTCCGCGGTCAGCTTGGAACCGTCGTGGAAGGTCACGCCCTTGCGGATCTTGAAGGTCCACTCGGTGACTGCAGGGTTCGAAGAGAATTCCTCGGCCAGGTCCGGCTGCGGCACGATACTGTCGCGAAACTGCGTGAGAGCGTTGTAATGTGCACGTCCGCGGGTGTAGTCGATGTTGGAGGTGAACAGTTGCGGGTCGAAGGTATCGGACGGGCCGTGCAGGTCCGAAGCGTAGCGCACCCTGCCGCCTTTCTTCGGTGTCGCTGCCAGGGCTTGCCCGGCGGCGCTGAACAGGTTGCCCGCCGAGGCGGCGGTGATGCCGGCGGCGGCGAGCATGGTCAGCATCTGGCGGCGGCTGATACCGCGGCGCATAGCTTCCATGAGATCCTGCTTGTCGCAGGGGTCGAGGTCATTCAGACCCAGCTCGTCACGGGTGGGTTTCCTGGTCATGGTAATCCTCCAAAATCTTATAGTTATGCTTGTGCCGTGTGGCGGAAGCCGCATGCCACGGTTCATGGCCCGCGACCCTCCATCTGCCAGATGCCAGGTACCGCGAACCTATTTCGCCGGAGCATACCCCAGCAATACAGCAACCGCAAAAGTGACAATTTCTCCACCAGTGTCCGGTCGCGAGTCTGTGAGGCCGGGAAACGCCACTATTTACAGCTACTTAAGCGCAACGCCCAGAGGTTCCCAAGAGCATCGCCGCAGGGCCTTCGCTGGGCTCGGTTGCCGGGAAAGTCTTTGCGAATCGAAATTCGACCCAGCCCCCTGCGCCGCATGTGCCGGTGGCGAACCGGCTCAATCGAAGGGGTGGCGCGAGATGATGGTCTCGCGACGATCGGGCCCGGTGGAGACGATATCCACGGGCGCACCGACCAAATCCTGCAACCGTTGGAGATATCGGCGCGCCGCCGGCGGCAGGTCCTCCACCGACGCGAGCCCGACGGTGCTCGCCGTCCAGCCGGGGAGCTCTTCGTAAACCGGCTCGCAGCGCGCTAACGCATCGCTGTCCACGGGCGGAGCATCCAGCTGCTTTCCATCCAGACGGTAACCGACGCATAGCTTGATTCCCTCGAGTTGGTCGAGAACATCGAGCTTGGTGATGCACAACCCCGACACGCTGTTGACCTGAACCGCCCTGCGCAACGCCACCACGTCGATCCAGCCGCAGCGCCGGGGCCGCCCGGTGGTGGCGCCGAACTCGTTGCCGCTCTTGCCCAGATGCGCGCCCACCTGGTCGAAAAGCTCCGTGGGGAAGGGCCCCGAGCCGACCCGGGTGGTGTAAGCCTTGACGATTCCCAGCACATAGTCGATGTCCCGCGGACCCAGCCCCAGGCCGGTGGCGGCGCCGCCGGCAGTGGTATTCGACGAGGTGACATAGGGGTAGGTGCCCTGATCGATGTCCAGAAGCACCCCCTGGGCGCCCTCGATCAACAATCCCTGTCCCCGTCGGCGGGCGGCGGCGAGAACTTCCGGCACGTCGTCCACCATTGGCCGAATGCGTTCGCAAGCCGCCAGAGCATCGTCGCGCACTTGCGCAAGCGCCACAGTCTCGGCTTTGAAGTAGTGCTTCAATGCGAAGTTGTGGTAGTCGAGAACTTCTTCGAGCCTGGTGGTGAATCGCTCGGCGTCCAGGAGATCGGCGAGACGCAAGCCACGACGCGCAACCTTGTCTTCGTAGGCGGGCCCGACGCCGCGCCCGGTGGTACCGATGGGCGAATTTCCGCGGGCACGCTCGCGGGCCGCATCCAGGGCCACGTGATAGGGCAGAATCAACGGACACGCCGCACTCACCCGCAACCGTTCCGCTACCGACACGCCGCGCGCAGTCAACATATCCATCTCATGGATTAACGCCGCCGGCGACAACACGACGCCATGGCCGATGACGCAGGTGACATTTTCGCGCAAGATCCCCGACGGAATCAGATGCAGCACGGTCTTCTCGCCGTCCACCACCAGGGTATGGCCGGCATTGTGTCCGCCCTGGAATCGCGCCACGACGCCGGCGCGATCGGTGAGCAGATCCACCACCTTGCCCTTGCCTTCGTCTCCCCACTGCAAGCCGATGATGACGACGCATCTGCTCATGGTGGTGCTCCGAAACTCATTCGTCGATCTCCGTCAACTGCCACTTGCCATCGCGTTTGCGCAAAGCGCGTCCGCCGCGGGTGCCCACCTCGCACTCCTCACCCGGCAATTCATACACCACGCGCTTGCCCTCGCCGCGAAGCGCACTCACCAGCGCGACCAAGTCCGGCTCCGACGACCAGGGCGCGCGGATCGCCGGCGCACTTGCTTGCTCACCGCTCAGGCCCGCCAGGGACAGCAGGCTCTTGAGATCGGTGCTGAATCCCGTCGCCGGACGTGCCTGGCCGAAAGCCCTGCCGATTTCGTCGTAGCGACCGCCGCGCGCCACCTCCTGTCCGTGCCCCGGCACCAGAGCCGAGAAAACCACCCCGGTGTGATACCGGTAGCCTCGCAACTCTCCAAGATCCACGTGCAACGGGGTGCCGGGAAAACGTGCCGCCACCGCCTCGACAGTCTGTTCGAGCCGATGGACGGCGGCCAGCACCTCCGGGTGAGCCGTCGCCAACACCCGGCGCGCGTCGCCGAGCACCGACGCGTCCCCGTTGAGCTCCGCCAGTGCCACGATCATCCGGGCGACACCGGCGTCCACCGGGGTGGCGTCCAGGAGCTCCGCGATTTCACCCCGGGCCTTGCGCTGCAGCGCATCGTGCAGAGCCGATTCGCCATGGCCGTCGATACCGGCCTGTTTGGCGAGTGCACGAAAAACGCCCACATGGCCGAGATCCACATGCACATCCTGGACACCGGCAATAGCGAGTGTCTCGAGCATCAGGCTCAGGATTTCACAATCGCTTTCGAATCCGCCGTGACCGTAGAGCTCGGCACCGACCTGCACCGGCGAGCGCGTGCGGGTGAACCCATCGGGCAAAGCATGCAGCACGGTGCCCAGATAGCACAGCCGCGCGCACCCCTCGTTGCCAAGATGGTGGGCATCGATGCGCGCCACCTGCGGCGTCATGTCGGCCCGTATCCCCATCAACCTGCCGGTCAGCTGATCGGTGAGCTTGAATGTCTCGAGATCCAGATCGCTTCCCGTGCCCACCAGAAGTGAATCCAGGAACTCGATGAACGGCGGAATGACCAGCTGGTAACCCCAGCTGGCGTAGAGGTCCAGCACCCGGCGGCGCAGCCTCTCCAGTCGATCCGCCTCCGGGGGCAGAACCTCGTCGACCCCTTCGGGAAGTATCCAGCGATCGGAAATCATGCGTTGACGGCGTAGAGCAGCAGGCAGCCGAGCACCATGGCGGATAACCCGGCGAAGCGCAGGGTATTGTCACTCAGCTCGGAAACCATCGCCAGCGTTCTACGCAAACCCTCGGGGCTCAGAAACGGCATGATCCCTTCGAGGATGAGAAGCAACGCAAGGGCGACAAGAAGTTCGTGCCACATTTGAAAAGGCGGTCCGGGCGAATCGGGCCGCGCTGCGCGGTGCGGCACACGATGGCTGCCATGGAATCCAGAGCAGCTCCCCCCGTCCCGAGAATCCCCCCTACTCTTCCGGGTTCGCGCCCTTGAAATACTTGAAGAACTGCGTGTTCGGTTCCAACAGCAAGACATCCGAAGGACTGTTGAAAGTCTTACGGTACGCTCCCAGACTGCGATACAGCGAGTAGAATTCCTGGTCCTGGCTGAAGGCGTTGGCGTAGATCTCGGTGGCACGGCCGTCGCCGTCACCCTTGATCTTCTGGGCATCACGCTGGGCTTCCGCCAGAATTACCTCGCGCTCCCGAGCCGCCTGGGCGCGAATTTTCTTGCCCTGCTCTTCACCCTCCGAACGGAATTTTTTCGCTACCTGCTCGCGCTCCGATGACATCCGTGCGTATACGGATGCGCTGACCTCTTCCGGTAGATCGATGCGTTTGATACGCACGTCGATGATTTCGATGCCGAGCTCGTCCGCCTGATTCTTGGCCGACGATCGCAGCTTGTCCATGATTTGCTGGCGCTCGCCGGAAATCGCTTCTTGAATGGTGCGCTTACCGAATTCGTCCTTGAGGCTTTTCTGGATCACCGCCGATAGACGATTCGATGCCCGGCCCGGACTGCCGCCGGTGGAGGTGTAGTACCGCACCACGTCCTTGATACGCCACTTGACGAAGGAATCCACCTTGACGTTCTTCTTCTCCAGGGTCAGATAAAGCTCCGGATCCGAGTCCAGGTTCTGAATGCGCTTGTCGAACTTGAGCACTTCCTGAACCAGCGGCAGCTTGAAATGCAGTCCCGGGTTCAAAGTCGGCCCGTACCACCTTACCGAGCTGCAGATTGATGGCTGTCTCACGCTCGTCGACGGTGAACACGGACATGGAAACGATGATCGCCGCGATGGCCAGAAGAACGAGAATTACTTTGCCCGACATCATCTAGTCCTCGATCGCAGGGAGTCACGGCCACGGGGCGCATCGTCGATGCTCATGGATGGCGTACCGATGTCATCGTCGTCGATAGCGCCGGAGCGACTGGTCCTGCCCGCGCTCTGGCCCGAGAACAGCTTGTCCAGCGGCAGAAACATGATGTTGTTACCACCCTGGAGATCCACGAGTATTTTGCTGGAATTCGCCATGACCTGCTCGATGGTCTCCAGATACAGGCGCTCGCGCGTCACCGCCGGCGCCTTGTCGATATTCGTTCAACACCTTCAGGAACCGGTCTGTCTCGCCGTCGGCCTGGGCGATGACCCGCTGGCGGTAAGCCCTCGGCACGCTCGAGCATGGCATTCGCCTCACCGCGGGCCTTCGGCACGATGTCCGCCTTGTAGGCGTTGGCCTGGTTGATGATGCGCTCCTGATCCTCGCGCGCCTTGACGGCATCGAAAAAGGCATCCTGGACCTGGGCGGGGGGCTGCGCATCCTGCATGTTGACGCTGGTGATATTGAGCCCCGCCTTGTATTCATCGAGGATCTCCTGAATGAGCGTTCCGGCCTCCGAGGCGACCACGTCACGACCGGCGGTGATGACGAAGTCCATGGCGCTGCGTCCGACCACCTCGCGCACGGCGCTCTCGGTGGCCTGGCGCAGGGTCAAATCCGGATCCAGCACGTTGAAGAGGTAGAACTGGGGGTCGTCGATGCGATACTGGATGGAGAACTTGAGATCGACGATGTTCTCGTCTTCCGTCAGCATCAGGGATTCGTGGGCGACGGAGCTGCGGGAAGCTCCGGAGCTCCTGAAACCGATTTCCTGGTTGTGGATTTGCTGGACATTGACCTTCTCGACGCCGTCGATGAAGTAGGGTGCCCAGTGCAGGCCCGGAGCGGTAGTCACCCGGTACTGACCGAAACGCAGGACCACCGCTTCCTCGGCTGGATCGACGATATAGAAACCCGCCAGCCCCCAGGCGGCCACCGCCACCGCAGCGATGATGCCGGCACCCACCATACTGCCGCCGGGCAGGCTGAAACCGCCTCCGGAACCACCACCGCCACCGGATCGGCCACCGAAGAGACGGCCCAGGCGCGTCTGCAGCTTTTTCAGTACCTCATCGAGATCGGGAGGGCCCTGCTGATCACCTCGGTTGCCCCAAGGATCGCGTCCGCCGTTACCGCCGGGTTGGTTCCACGCCATCGATTGACTCCATGCACATTGGAAGGCCCACGCCTCTCGCGACTGGTGCGGTCCCGGGGCAGGGGCGAACTACGCATATTATGAGGCTTTCGGCGGATGGGCAACTGCTAAGTCCACCGGAACATTACCGTTGCCGGCGGCGGAAACGGTGCTGATGAGACTAGGCGCCAGTCCTTCCCGCCGCCACAGGCGCTCCAGGGAAGCCGGTGCTATCTCGATCTGGATAAGCCAGCCGCCGTTGTCCTGGACTTGCTCCTGGACCACGGCGCCGAGCTGGTAGAGTCGCGCCCGCAGCCGCCCGGCGCTGGCGGGAAGGCGCACCAGCCGTTGCACCGTGGCGGCCCGAAAAAACCCATGAACAGCCTCGATCAACACGTCCAGACCGATGGATTCCCGCGCCGACACCCACACCCTTCTGGTGTAGCCGTTGTCGTGCTCGTGTGCAGACAGGGCGTGCGCGGATTCTCCGTTCAGGGTCTGCGCATCCAGATCACAGGCATCGATCTTGTTGTAGACCCGGATCTGGGGCAGATCGCCGGCGCCGATCTCGCCCAGCACCTGGTTTACCTGGATGATCTTGTCGTCCCGGCGTGGATCACTGGCGTCGATGACGTGCAGCAGCAAGCCGGCACGCCGGGTTTCCTCCAGGGTGGCGCGAAACGCCGCCACCAGTTCATGGGGAAGGCCGCTGATGAAACCGACAGTGTCGGCCAGTATCAAACGCTCACCGCCGTTCACCTCCAGGCGCCGCAGGGTCGGGTCCAGGGTCGCGAACAGGCGATCCGCGGTACTGACCCGCGCGCCGGTCAGTCGATTGAAAATCGTGGACTTACCCGCGTTGGTGTAGCCCACCAGGGCGACCACGGGTACTCCGGCACGGCTGCGGGAACGCCTGCTGAGTTCCCGGCGGGTGCTGACGCCGTCCAGGCGCCGCTGGATGACGCGAATGCGTTCCGCCACCAGGCGCCGGTCGGTCTCCAGCTGCTTTTCACCCGGTCCGCGCAAACCGATGCCGCCCTTCTGGCGCTCCAGGTGGGTCCAGCCCCGCACCAGTCGCGTGGACAGATGCTGCAGCTGGGCAAGCTCCACCTGCAGCTTGCCCTCGAAGGTGCTGGCGCGCTGGGCAAAGATGTCCAGAATGAGCGCGATGCGGTCGAGTACCCGGCAACCCAGGCGGGCTTCCAGGTTGCGTTCCTGGGCCGGCGTCAGTGCGTGATCGAAGATCACGACCTCCACATTCTCGCTGGCTATCTGCTGGCGCAATTCCTCGAGCTTGCCGCGCCCGATGAAATGCCCTGGATCCGGCGCGCGCCGGCGGCCCGTGACGGTAGCCACCGGCAGAGCTCCGGCGGACACCGCGAGATCGGTAAATTCGTCGAGATTGTCGCTGTCGCGACCGCTCTGAAATGTAATGTGAACCAGCGCGGCCCGTTCGCCGCTGTCCGGCCGTTCAAACAAATGCGCTGCTCCCCGATGCGCCGCCGGCCTCAGTGCTCGTCGCCCTCGGGCCCACCCTCGTCATCGGGCCTCGGCAACTTGACGTTGCGCGCCGGAACCACGGTGGAAATTGCATGCTTGTAAACCATCTGGCTGACGGTATTACGCAATAACACGACGAACTGATCAAAAGATTCGATCTGCCCCTGTAGTTTGATCCCATTGACCAGAAATATGGACACGGGCACCCGCTCCTTGCGTAGTGCGTTCAAAAAGGGATCTTGTAGTGACTGCCCCTTACTCATCGTTATTCTCCTTAAGCTGTTTGTTATCCTTTTCAAGTCTTCTTATTCCCGCCGTGACCACGGGACCCGGCTCAAAGGCACCACGAGGCCTGCCCGAACAGCCTCTTCCATTGGCCATTCAGGCGTCCGTCCGACGATTGCGCGCTCCGCAGCAGGCGCCGGCGCCTAACGCGGCGGGCGCACCAAAGAGGGAGTATATACCCCCTGTCAAGCACCTTAAACTGTGCCCGCTCGCCTATTCCGCGATTCGATCAAATTCCTGGCCGGCCGCCGCGCACCATGGGAGTTACACCCACTGGTCAGGTAGCGCCGGAAAGCGCCTCGTGGAGGGTCGCGAGAACAGCCTCCACCAGATTCTCCCGGTGGCAATCGAAGCGCCGGGCACGGTCCTCGGCGCGCAACCAGGTCAGCTGGCGACGGGCCAGCTGGCGGGTGGCCGCGATGGCGCGCTCTGCCATCTGCTCGTAGGGAATGCGTCCCGCCAGATATTCGCCTACCTGCCGGTAACCCACCGCCCGCATGCAGGGCTCGTCCGGGCTCAGCCGCCAACGTCGCTGTAACTCGTCCACCTCCTCCACCAAACCGGCCTGCAAGAAGCCGTGAAAGCGCGCCGCGATATCCGCGTGCAACCTGCCCCGGTGGCCCGGTTCGATTATCACCAGGTGCACGGGATTGGTCAGGGCGACCCGTTCCCGGTCCGAAAGCAATTGGGACATGGGCAGACCGGTGAGCTCGAAGACCTCCAGGGCGCGCTGAATTCGCTGGGGATCGTTGCCGTGGATACGGGCGGCGGAGGCGGGATCCACGTCTGCGAGGCGCGCGTGCAGAGTCCCCCAGCCGTGCTCGGCGGCTTGCGCCGCCAGCCGCGCGCGTACTTCCTGGTCCGCCGGCGGCAGCGTCGACAAACCATCGCGCAGAGCACGAAAATACAAACCCGTGCCGCCAACCAGTAACGGGATCTTGCTTTCACACTGTGCCTTGGCGATCTCGTCCAGGGCGTCGTGGCGAAATTCGGCGGCCGAGTACGTCTGGCCGGGATCGCGGATATCGATCAGCCGGTGGGGCACCCGTGCAAGCAGATCCCGGTGGGGTTTGCCGGTGCCGATATCCATGCCGCGATAGACCATGGCCGAGTCGACACTGATGACGCGCAGAGGCAGGCACTGGGCCAGCTCCATGGCAAGCCGTGTCTTGCCCGCCGCGGTGGGCCCCATGAGAAAGACCAGCGGCTGGCATTCCCGACCCCGCGGCCCGGCGCTCACGCTACGCCCGCAGCAGCCCCGTGGGCGAACAATGCCGCACAATCCCCGGCGCTCAACTGGTGCCAGAGGGCCTCGCCGCCGCGGCCCCGGGACAGGTCCGGCAAACGCTCCAGTTGCCGCAGGAGGTCGTTCATGGCGTCGCGGTCCCAAACCCGGGCAGCGGCGAGATCGCACTTGTCCAGTACCGCTTGGAGCAGCGCCGGGAGCTGGCCGTCGACCTCGCGCGATGCCGCGCCAACGCTCAGGGCATCGGCGGCGCACAACACCAAATCCTGCGGCGACGCCGCTGCCAGCGGCGCCGGAATACCGCGGCAGGAGACGCAAGCGTGGGCCACTCGCCGCAGGTCGAATCCCAGCTTGTCCAGGTAGGCAGCGCGGCTTTCCAACAGATCTGCGGTTGCCTCGTCCACCTCGATTGCCACCGGCACCAGCAAAGGCCGTGAGCCGATGGAACCGTTAGCGAGCGCCTGAGCCAGACCCGCGGCCGCCACCTGCCGGCAGGCGCGACGGGCGTCTACCACCACCAGGCCATGGGTGTTGCGCGCGACGATGTAGCGCCCATCGATGTGTTGCAACGCGTCGCCCAGAACATGCTTTTCGGCCCCGGTACGCAGAGCGGTGTAGGCGGCCGCGTGCTCGCGCAGACCGCCATGGGGCACCGATGGTGGCGGCCGGGATCCCGCGCCCCCACCTCGGCCGGCCCCGGCAGAGAACACCGCCTGAGTAGCCCGCGAATCGGCGCATGCGGCGTCGCTGGCGAGCGCTTGCCGGAGGCTTGCCACGACGAAATCGTGCACGCTGCGGGCGTCGCGAAAACGCACTTCGTGCTTGCTCGGATGGACATTGACGTCCACCTGAGCCGGGCTCATGCGCAGAAAGAGTACATAGGCCGGCTGCCGGCCGCTTTCCACCACGTCGTGATGAGCATGACGAACGGCGTGGCGCAGCAAATTGTCACGTACCATGCGGCCGTTGACGAAAAAGTACTGCAGATCCGACACTCCGCGGCTGTATCCGGGTTCGCCTATCCATCCGCTGAGATGCAGATCCAAGGCCTCGAAAGACAGCGCCAGGGCAGCCTCCACGAATGCACTACCACACAGCTTCGCCACCCGGCGCAGCCGTTCGGCATCGCTGGTCGCTACAGGCAGGGAATAGCACTCGCGAGCGTTGTGGCGCAATGAAAAGGCGCAGTCGAAACGGCTGAGCGCTGCCCGCTTGAGCACGTCCTCCAGATGCCGGTACTCGGTCTTCTCGGTACGCAGGAACTTGCGCCGTGCCGGCGTGTTGTAGAACAAGTCCCTCACCGTTACCGTCGTACCCCGGGGGTGCGGCACCGGTTGCAGAGATGCGACCACGGTGCTTTTGTCGGCGCTGAGCTTCCATCCGTTTTCTCCACCTGTGGCACAGGAACTCAGCTCCAACCGTGACACCGAGCCGATGCTCGGCAGGGCTTCACCGCGAAAGCCGAGGCTGGCGACATTTTCCAGGTCTTCGAGATTGGAAATCTTACTGGTGGCGTGGCGATCCAGGGCCAGCGCCAGATCCTCGCGATGGATACCGACACCGTCGTCGCGAACACGGATCAGTCGCACCCCGCCCTGCTCGATATCGACGCTGATGCGCGTGGCGCCGGCATCGAGACTGTTCTCCAGAAGTTCTTTCAGCACCGATGCCGGTCGTTCCACCACCTCGCCGGCGGCAATCTGATTGGCCAGACGTTCCGGCAGTGCACGGATGCGCGGCAGCGGGGGTGCTTGCAACTTTTCCATGCTTCGCGGCTACCTGCCGAACACGGCGATGACCTCGCAGTGGGTCGTATGGGGAAACATGTCGACAATGCGTACGCTGTGCAAGCGGTAGCCCTTGCCGTGAACCAGCAGGCCGGCGTCCCGAGCCAGAGTTTCCGGGTTGCAGGATACGTACACGATACGTGGCGGTAGTCGATCACCGAGGGCGTTCAGCACTTCGCTTGCGCCGCTTCGTGGCGGATCCAGCAACAATCGATGCCACTCCTGTTGCCACCAATCGGATGTCCCATGGACGCGGTTCAGATCGGCGCACACGAAAGACACATTATTTATATGGTTGCGGCGCGCGTTGCCCAGCGCTCGGGAAACCAACCCCGCGTCACCTTCCACACCGGTGACAGTTGCCGCCCGCCGGGCCGCGGCCAGGGTGAAGTTTCCGATGCCGCAGTACAGGTCGAGGACGCGGGAATCCGCGTGCAAATCGAGACTGTCCATGGCGGTGCGCACCAACGCGTGGTTCACCGCGGCGTGTATCTGGATGAAATCCGTAGGCCGGAACGCGAGCTCCAGATCGAAGTCCGGCAGCGCATAGACAAGCGCCGGCGGCTCGGCAGGCCACAAAGCGTGCACACTGTCCGGGCCGCCGGGTTGCAGATACAGTTGCCAGTCCCGGCGGCTGGCGAACTCTACCAGCAGGTTGCGGTCGCCCGGGGACAGGGGATCCAGATGGCGCAAAACCAGCGCCGTACCGGTATCGCCCATGGCCACTTCCAGCTGCGGAATGCGGTGACGAATCTCGAGCTTATCGAGGGTGGTGCGAATGTCTTCGATGGCGTCGCCGACCCGGGATTCGAGAATTGCGCAGGCGCCGAGCTCCGCCAGCTTGGCGCCGTTCTTCTCGCGAAACCCCACCAGCACGCCACCCTTCCCGGGAACATATTTCACACCCAGGCGAGCGCGGCGCCGGTATGCCGTGGACGGTCCGGTCAGGGGCGCTGGAACGGCGTCCGGTTCCAGGTGTCCGTGCCGGGCAAGAGCACGCAACACGTTCTGCTGCTTGAGAGCGATCTGCCCATGGGCCGGCATGTGCTGAAGCCGGCAACCACCGCACATGTGAAAATGGGGACAGACGGGCTCGACCCGTTCATCCGCCGCTTCCAGCACCTCCACCAAATCTGCCTGGTGGCCCTGTCGCCGGCGCTTGCGCGGCCTGCAGATCACGCGCTCGCCCGAGAGTGCTCCCTCCACCGTCACGGGCTCGCCGTCCACCTGCACCACACCACGCCCGGCATCGTCCAGAGCCGCCACCGTGGCCACCACCGTCGGGCGGGGCGCGCGACGGGACGCATGGGCGGTGGAGTCGGTGCTCAGCTTGACCGCCCGTCGGACCAGGCGGCGAGAAACTCGGCGATATGGGGCCGGCCATCTTCGGCCAGCGCCCCGCGCACGCGCTCACATTCACCCTCGTACGCCTCTTCGTTCAGATGACCACGCACCAGCTCGAAGCGCAGATAGACCAGAAAAGTATTCAGCACATCGGTCTCACAGTAATCGCGAATGGACCCAATCCCCCCGTCCAGATATCGCTCCCAGACCAGGGAGCCGTGCATGCCGAGCTTTCCCGGCAGGCCCAGCAACAGCGCCATATCCTGAAGCGCGACCCCCGCACGGGGTTGGTGACCGGCAAGCACGTCCATGAGGTCCGTATGGCGTTCATGGAAACGGCTGAGATAATTGTTCCAGCGAAAACTCGAATCGTCCCCACCCGTTTCCCAATAACGGCGCGCCACGATCCCATGGAGCAGGGATCGATAGTGGAGCACGGGAAGATCGAAGCCCGAACCGTTCCACGACACCAGGGTGGGCGAATAGCGTTCCAGGCCATCGAAAAACCGCTGAATCAGCTCTTCCTCCGGAGAGTCCTGGTCACCCAGCGACCACAGCTTGAAGCGATCGCGGCTGCGCAGAACCACCGAAATCGCCACCACGCGGTGGAGATGGTGGCGCAGAAAGTCGTTACCCGACAGCTCGCGCTGCTTGTGAAACATGATCTCCGCGACTTGGGCGTCGGGCAGGTCGCCGAGATCGTAAAGGCGCCGCCCGGCATCCACGTCCGGCACGGTTTCAATATCGAAAACGAACAAGTTCATGGTTGTCGCGCGCACCCGTGTCGCTGCTCACCGCCAACACCTGGTGGTATCTATTTGGCTTTCCAACCGCTACCAGTTTGGCCTCCTGATTGGTAATACCAGCCACTTTGCGCGAGATCGATCCAGCGCCGCGCGAAGGTTGCCTGAATCTGCGCCTGCCATTCCGGATGGCCGTTGGCGGCGGCGATCTCCCGATACAGCGCCGAACGGTCGCGATTGTCGTCCGCAACCAGCTGGTTGACGGACGTGCGAGCGCTCAACGGGATGGACTTGGCGTCGCGCACCGCCACCAGACCGTCACTGGTGAGACCGATGGCGCCGGAATTGTAGTAGGGCAGCAACTGCCCGTGCCTGGCCTTCATGGATGCCTCGATCTTGCCGATAGCCGGGCTGGAAATATCCAGGTTCGCCGCTTGGGCGTGGGCCGAGGGGATCAACCAGTCGATGATCAGGCGCGAGATGCGCGATGCGCCGTCGGCAAAGCCGCCGGCTCCCGACGACTGCTCGGTGGTGGGCCTGTCCGCGTCCTCACCCCACACCTCTTCGATGATCTTGTCGGCTGCCTGCTCCGCGGCAGCCGCCGGGAAATAGACGTTGATGGTCACGCAGGCGCTGGCGCCCAGAAATGCGGCGCTAACGGCGGCCACGGCGATGTTCTTCAAAACTGCCATATGACACTCCCATCCTGACAAACAAACCTTGAAGCCACATTCAACATCCGACTATCCCGAGTGCCGCGAGGGCAAACCGCCTTCAGCGGATCACCGGCCCTTCGCTGGTGACACGCTGAAGTCTACCGAGCAGCACATCCCAGTCCACGCGCCGATTGAAGCCGAGCACGTCGATGCGCGGAGGTAGTCCGCCGCCCTGGACGAGAAAATAGCCCCGTTCAGCCGGCGCCACACCGCCCATCTCGCAGACACCGTTGTCCAGACGGCAGCTGATTCCCAGCCGGCGGTACGAAAATTCCTCGAAAATTCGCAGGAATGTCGAGGAAAGGACGGCACCCGCACCACCCAGGCTGGCGAGATTTTCCACCGCCCGTTGAGAGATGCGATGGCGGGAATCATCGTCGACGGGCGTGGCGAAGCGCGCGTCGAAGGCGGTGGGTTTCCAGTCCTTCAGAACCAGCCCGTGCACACGCCCTTCCAGCTTGCCCTGGATGTTACCAAAGGAAAAGGTACCGGTCAGGGCCGCCAGGGAAAGGTCATGGACGTCCACGTCGGCGCGCAATACCGGGATGACGCCGAAGGGATCGGCGATACTGAGTTGCTTGATACCCACCGCGCCGTCGAAGACTTCCACGTCCAGGCTGCCATCGACGGTGATGGTACCGGCCGCGTAGCTGACCAACGGGATGTCGCCGGCAAGGGTGCCACCGAAGGATGGCCAGCCCAGCGCGCCGGTGAGCGCCTCCAGGGACATGGGCTGCACGGTACCACGAAATTTCCATTGCAGATCCGGCGTACCGATGGCGGTCACTTCCAGTGCATCCACGTGTACGCCGCCGCCCAGCAGCGGCACGCTCAAGCGGGCGCCCAGGTCGAAACGCCGGCCGGCGAATCGGCCATCGAGGCTGCCGGAACCGAAGTCGATGCGGTACAGCTGTCCGCCTTCCCAAGCGAGGGTGCTGGCGTCGGCATCGCCAGACTGGTCCCAGTCGAGGCTGCCGTCTATGCCGAAAATGCTGAATCGGCCGGCATCGTCGGCGACACCGGCGTCGTGAAAGTCGAGCTGCAGCCGCCCTTGGGCCGCCGACCCGTGCCATTGCAGGCGCGCTTCCACGTCACCCTCCACCTGCAAAGCATCGAACAGCGTGCCGACGGCAAAGGGTTGCAGATAAGTCCGGTAAACGGGGCCCAGGGGCGCCCGCGACAAGCGCAGATCCAGGGCTTCCAGAGCGCCGCCGCCGGCAAGCCGGAGACTTCCGTCGACGGTGGCGACGGTGTCGTGATGGAAGCGCAGACGCGACAGCCTCAGAGAACCGGAGGAGGGATGAAAATCCCCGGCGGCGGACACGGATATGGGAGCCACGCCGGCATCCAGGAACACCGGATCCAGGTACAGCTGGCCGGCGTCCACCTGTAGCTCCGCGCGGCTGCGCCAACTCCGCCCCCTGGCCGCAACATGCCACTCCAGGCGGGCATTCAATCCCTCGCCCACGTGCAGCCCCGGGGCATCACTGAAGTTCAGTCCCGACAAGGCCGCCGCCAGATGGGCGGCAGGACCATCCGGGTTGCGGACCAACAGCAGGGAAAGGGAAAGCTCGCCGCCGCCCAGCTCCAGTTCAGGCAACAAACCCTGGTCGGCGGCCAGGGCCCACAACGGCCCTGGTGCCAGACCCTCCGCCGTCAGGCGAAGCCGCCAGCGGCCGTCGGATTGAGCCAGCCCCATGGACAGCGGCACGCGCAGCGCCCGGCCGCCTGTTCGCTCCACGCGCAGCTCCCCGCGACGGCATTCGACACCCGCGGCCGTGGCCACGGCCCGGGGGCATTCCACGGATAACGTGCCGAGGGCGCCAAAAGGTTCGGGCAGGGACAGTCCGTCGCTACGCAATCTGAGCGAAAGCCGGTTGTCGGCGAGAAATCCGAGCTCCAGGTCCACCGCGCCGCTGGACCAGCCGCCCCCATGGACGCGGCCCATGTGCACCGAGATCCGCTCGATGGCCAGGCACGGCGCAACCACCGCCGTGGCGGCAAGCACGACAAACAGGCGCAGAATCTGGCGAATACCGGCTTTCCTCGTATCTCGACCTAATCGAACAGCCCGGTGGAGACATAACGATCACCGCGGTCACAGATGATGGTGACGATGACGGCGTCGCGCAGCTCCCGGGACAAATTCAGAGCGACAGACACGGCGCCCCCGGAAGAGACGCCGGCGAAAATTCCCTCTCGCCGAGCCAGCTCCAGGGTCATCTGCTGCGCCTCCTCGGCGCTGATTTCAACCACCCGGTGGAGGCGCTGGGGTTCGAAGATCTTTGGTTGGTAGGCCTGGGGCCATTTACGGATCCCCGGGATGCTGGAATCGTCGCCTGGTTGCACACCGATTATCTGCACCTGCGGATTGACCTGGGCCAGGAATCGCGACACCCCCATGATGGTACCGGTGGTGCCCATGGCCGCCACGAAGTGCGTGATCGTGCCTTGGGTGTCACGCCAGATCTCCGGGCCGGTTGTTTCGTAGTGCGCGCGTGGGTTATCGGCATTGGCAAACTGGTCCAGCACCGTGCCCTCGCCACGAGCCTGCATCTCGGCGGCCAGATCCCGGGCTTCTTCCATGCCGCCGTCCTCGGACACCAGCACGATACGCGCGCCGAAAGCCTGCATCACTGCGCGCCGCTCCATGCTCATGTGCTCGGGCATGATGAGTACCATGGAATAGCCTTTGACTGCAGCCACCATGGCAAGAGCGATACCGGTATTGCCACTGGTGGCCTCGATGAGCGTGTCGCCGGGTTTGATGACCGCGCGCTGCTCGGCGCCGCGAATCATACCGAGGGCGGGCCGGTCCTTTACGGAACCGGCGGGATTGTTGCCTTCGAGTTTGACTAGAACGGTGTTTTCGGCGGTTCCGGGGAGGCGTTGGAGCTTTACCAGGGGGGTGTTGCCGACTAGATCGTCCAGGGTGGGGAATGGCATGGGGGGGAGAGTAGCGATCAAGGGGACGGATTTGAAATTTGTTCTCTGTTCCTGTGGGTTTGGGGGGGTCGGGAACGAAGGGGACAGATTGAAATCTGTCCCCTCGCCGGTGTCGGATTTCTTGACAGCTGCGAGGGGTGCTTCGGTTCACTTCTAAGTTGTTGATCTGTATTCTGTTTTCTGGGGGTCGAAAATTTTGACACGTTTAAAGCGTGAACTGCGTCACACAATGCTCCGCCGCGGCTGTCGGAAATATTTACACCGGTGGGGCGATGCGAGACCGGTCCGCCTGCAAGCCGTTGATATCCGGTGGGCCGGGGATGTTGGCATGGGGCTTGCTTCGACAGGTTCGATACCAGCACATACCAGCACATCCAAGCCGTACCGGGAGAGCGAACCCTTGAACAATCTTGCCAATCTGCGTGAAGGCCAACTGGTGGAAGAGATCGCACTGCTATACCGCAAGGTATCCGACGCGGAAGATGCGGCGGATACCCGCGCCAAGTGCGCGCAGGCGTACCTGAGAGAGCTTCTGCGCTTTAAACGGGAGTCGCTGGAGTTACTCAGGTATCAGCGCGCCGGCCGGGGCGCCCGCTGGCAGCGCCGGCCGGAGCTGCACTGACAGGAGTGCGCGCGGCTATCCGAATTCGTTTCGTGACATGTCCCTGGTGGCACCCCGCTCGTTCTCGGGCGGGGTTTTTTTTGTGGCCGGACCACCGCCCAGACAAGTGGCAAGAATCAGGGCATCTTCGCGACCGTCGCGGCCGGGATAGTAACCGCGCCTGACGCCAACCTCATTGAAGCCCATGGCTTCGTAGAGTCCCAGAGCCGCGCGGTTGGTGGGTCGCACTTCCAGCAGGGCCGTGTCGGCGCGATGCTCTTTCGCCACCACCAGCAGATGCTTCAGCAAAGCGCGTCCCAGGCCCTGCCCACGTGCGCTGGCGCGCACGCACAGATTGAGAATGTGCGATTCGCCCACGCCCACCTGCATGATGCCATAGGCACGCAACTGCCCCTGCTGCGCCACCACCCAGCAACAGTAACCGGCACGCAGGCAATCCCTGAAAATGCCTTCCGACCAGGGAAAGGTATAGGCTTCGCGCTCCATATCCAGCACCGCCGCCAGATCCCCGTCGCGCATGGGGCGTATCTCCACAGGCTCGGCTTTCAGGACAGCACTCATGGGCTGGATTCCAGCAGCTGGCGCACCCGCTTCAAGTCGTTCCAGGACTTGCGCTTCTCCAGGGGCGAGCGCAATAGATAGGCGGGATGATAGGTGACTACGACGGGAATGCGCGCGCCGCCGTCACACTTCTCATAAAAATAGCTCTGTCCACGCATCCTGCCGATGGCTGTGGTGGAGCCCAGCAGATGCTGCGCCGCCACCCGACCGACGGCGAGGATCACCCGAGGCTCCACCAGGCTGATCTGGCGGTCCAGGTATGGCGAGCAGGAGGCCATCTCCTGCGGCTTCGGATCGCGGTTCTTCGGCGGCCGGCATTTGATGATGTTGGTGATGTAAACACCTTCCCGGGACATACCGATGGCGCGCAGCATGGCGTTCAGCAATTGACCGGCGCGTCCCACGAAGGGTTCGCCACGGGCGTCCTCCTCGGCACCCGGCGCCTCGCCGATAATCATGCAATGGGCGCGCACATCGCCGGTGCCGAACACCGTCCGGGTGCGGCCATGATGCAGTTCGCAACGCCGGCAACCGGAAACCACGGCTTCGAGCTCCGCCAGGGATCCGCCCACCACGGTGGCGGCGGCGCCGTCATCCTTCGCCGGTGGCAGGACGGCTTCGGCGGAATTGGCGGAATTGGCTGCGCCCACGGCCATCGCTTCAGGTGCCTGCGGGCCGCGGCCGGCCGCCAGCCACACATCCACTTGCATGGCGCGCAGGTAGCGATGGCGGCGGGATTCACCAGCGCTTTCAGCCATTGACGGGCACCCGCCGCGGCTTCATTTACCCTCCGCGGGTTGTTCCGACTTGCCGCTGGCGGCGCGCCGTGCGGCGCGGCGCCGTCGGATGAACACCAGGGTCAACACCGGGCCCGAGACCGCGTAGAGGACGGACAAAGCAAACAGCACCAGGGCTGGATCGCTGGACACCAGCACGAACACCAGTACCACGACGAGAATCGTGATGAAGGGCACACGGCCTTTGAAGTCGAGTTTCTTGAAGCTGTGGTAGCGAACATTGCTGACCATGAGGGAGCCGGCGATGATGGTAACGGCGAAGGCCGCCGGCATCATCTGCGCTCCGGTCAATCCGTAGTCGGTGCTAAACCACACCAGCCCCGCCACTACGGCCGCCGCCAGCGGGCACGGAAGCCCTTGAAAATACCGTTTATCGGCAGTTTCCACCTGAGTGTTGAAGCGCGCCAGGCGCAGCGCCGTGGCGGCAGCGTAGAAGAAGGCCGCCAACCAACCGAGCTTGCCCATGCCCACCAGTCCCCACTGGTAGATCACCAGCGCCGGCCCGAGGCCGAAGGAAACCATGTCGGAAAGGCTGTCGTACTGCGCGCCGAAGGCGCTCTCGGTGTTGGTCAGGCGCGCGATGCGGCCGTCGATGCCGTCCAGCACCATGGCCACGAAGATGGCCACCGCAGCCGCCTCGAAGCGACCCGCCATGGCCGCGACGATGGCGTAGAAGCCGGCGAAAAGCGCCGCCGTGGTGAACAGATTCGGCAGCAGGTAGATACCGCGGCGTTGCTTTTTGGGGCCTTGCTGGGATTGCATGGGAATGACGCTAGACACCAGTTCCTGAAACTCGGCCACTTGCAGTGCGGAGGGCCACCCCCCACATGATAGCCAGGAATCCCAGCGCGATCAGCTTGCCTGGCGCGGTTGCCCGGGGGGATCTCTGACCAGATGACCCAGTACCGTGGAGCCCGATTTCGCCACTGAGCCCGGGGCGGCCTCGATCACGGTACTGGCGGGCATGAACACGTCCACCAGACTGCCGAAGTAAAGGAAGCCGATGCGCTGCCCGAAGCCGACGCGCTCACCGGGTGAGCAGTACAGCTTGAAGCGCGAGATGGGGCGCAGGGAGGACACGGCGAAAACGATGTCGTCGCCCTCGTCGGTCTGTACCCAGACGCTGTAGCAATTCGGTGAGAAACCTGTCGCGCGCAGCGTTCCCGCCTGGTTGAAGGGCTGCGCCGAGGTCCAGTAGTCCTTGACCTTGCCTTCCACCGGGCTGCGCAACACGCCGATACCGGGTCCGTCCAGCAGCACGCGCACTCGGCACGATTCCCGCTCCAGCCACGGATCCCGATCGTTGCCCAGCTCGGCGATTTTGCCGTCGCCGGGACTCAGCACCGCCAGGGGCAGGTTGGGAACGGCGGGCACGGTCTCGCGGAAGAGGTACAGCAGATACGCGCCCGATAGCCACAAGGGCAGCGACCACGCGGCCCCCGCCTGGTGGGCGACCACAACCGCCGCAACACACGCCACCGCTATGGGAATCAGACCTTCTCTTGCGATCACGGCAACGACCCGCGCCAGCGGCGATTGCTCTACCGAAGGCGCTGCGACCTTCCTCAGTTCTTGGCTTTGTCGACCAGCTGGTTCTCTCTGATCCAGGGCATCATGTCGCGCAGGCGCTGGCCCACCTTTTCCACCGGATGCTCCTGGCTGATGCGACGCATGGCCTTCATGGTGGGCGCGCCGCTCTGGTTCTCGAGAATGAACTCCCTGGCAAACTGGCCGCTTTGGATCTCGGCCAGAATGCGCCGCATCTCCGCGCGAGTCTCGTCGGTGATGATGCGCGGGCCGCGCGTCAAGTCGCCGTACTCGGCGGTATTGGACACCGAATAACGCATGTTCGCGATACCGCCCTCGTAAATGAGATCCACGATGAGCTTCACTTCGTGGAGACACTCGAAGTACGCCATCTCCGGCGCATAGCCTGCCTCGACCAGGGTTTCGTAGCCGGCCTGGATGAGCGCCGTCAGGCCTCCGCAAAGCACCACTTGCTCGCCGAACAGATCGCTTTCGGTTTCCTCCTTGAAAGTGGTTTCGATCACGCCGGCACGGCCGCCGCCGATCGCCGATGCGTAGGACAGCGCGATTTCCCTGGCCTGGCCGCCTGGATTTTGAGAGACGGCGATCAGGCATGGCGTGCCGCCGCCTTGAGCATAGGTGGATCGCACCAGATGCCCGGGCCCCTTGGGCGCGATCATGATGACGTCCAGGTCGGCGCGAGGCTCGATCTGCTCGAAGTGGATGTTGAATCCGTGGGCGAAGGCCAGTGCCGCGCCCTCCTTGATGTTGGGCTCGATTGTCTCCCGGTAGAGTGCCGCCTGATGCTCATCCGGCGCCAGCACCATGACCACGTCCGCTCCGGCCACTGCCTCGTCCAGTGCCATGGCCTGCAAGCCGGCATCGCTCGCCTTGGCGTGGGAGGCGGAACCGGGACGCAGACCCACGGTCACGTTGGCTCCCGACTCCTTCAGGTTGTTGGCATGGGCATGGCCCTGGGAGCCATAGCCGATGACGGCGATCTTCTTGCCCAGGATAATCGAAAGATCGGCATCCTTGTCGTAGTAAATGTTCATGGTCATGGTAATCCCCCCGATGTTCTTTTATATGCGCAGAGCCTTTTCCCCGCGCCCGACACCGATTGCGCCCGAGCGCACGACCTCCAGGATCAGTTTGCGATCCAGTGCCTCGATGAAGGCATCGATCTTGTCGCCGGTACCGGTGATTTCGATGATGTAGGTCGAGTTGGTGACATCCAGAATTCGGCCGCGAAAGATGTCCGCGAGCCGTATGACCTCTTCGCGTCCCGCCCCCGTGGCGCGCACCTTGATGAGCATCATGGCGCGCTCCACATGGGCGCCTTCGGTCAACTCCAGCAGCTTGACCACGTCCACCAGCTTGTTCAGCTGCTTGGCGATCTGCTCGAGCACGGCGTCCGAGCCGGACGTGGTGATGGTCATGCGCGACACGCTCGGGTCCTCGGTGGGCGCGACGCTCAAGGACTCGATATTGTAGCCGCGCGCGGAGAACAGTCCGGCGACGCGAGACAACGCGCCTGGCTCATTCTCCAGCAACAGGCAGATGATGTGGCGCACTAGGCCAATTCCCGTTCTTTGCAGAACGCCGGAAGAAGCATGTCGGTCTGTCCTTTGCCCGCCATCATCATGGGAAACACGTTCTCTGTCGGGTCGGTGATGAAGTCCATGAACACCAGGCGATCTTTCATGGCAAAGGCTTCCGCGAGCGCGCCTTCCACGTCGGATGGCTTGTCGATACGCATGCCCACGTGACCGAAACTCTCACTGAGCTTGGCAAAATCCGGTAGCGATTCCAGATAGGTGTGGGATTCACGTTTCTCGTAGAGGAATTCCTGCCACTGACGGACCATGCCCAGATAACCGTTGTTGAGATTGATGACCTTGACCGGCAGGCCGTATTGCTTGGCGGTGGACAGTTCCTGTATGCACATGACGATGCTGCCCTCGCCGGTGACGCAGGCAACCTGGGCGTCAGGATAGGCGAACTGAACGCCCATGGCGGCCGGCAGCCCGAAGCCCATGGTTCCGAGTCCGCCGGAATTGATCCAGCGATTGGGCTTGTCGAAGGGATAGTACTGAGCAGCCCACATCTGATGCTGGCCCACGTCGGAGGCCACGTAGGCATCGCCGCCGGTGGCCTCGTAGAGCTTCTGCACCACGTACTGAGGCTTGATGCGTTCGTCCGACCACTCGTAGCGCAGACAATCGATAGACTGCCACTCGCGAACCTGTCGCCACCAGGCGGCCAGAGCGTCGGCGTCCGGACGCCGGTTGGTCTCGTTGAGCATTTCCAGCATGTCGGTGAGGACGCTCTTCACCGGACCGACGATGGGCACATCCACCTTCACAGTCTTGGCAATGGAAGAGGGGTCGATATCCACATGGACAACCTTGGCGCCCGGGCAGAATCGCTTTACATCACCCACCACGCGATCGTCGAAACGCGCTCCGATGCCGATGAGCACATCGCAATTGTGCATGGCCATGTTCGCCTCGTAGGTGCCATGCATGCCCAGCATTCCAACGAATTGCTCATCGGTGCCGGGATAAGCTCCCAGACCCATCAAGGTGTTGGTGATAGGAAAACCGAGCATGCGCGTGAATTCGCGCAGCTCCTCGCTGGCTTTATCGAGAATGACACCGCCACCGGTGTAGATCATCGGGCGTTTGGCGGAAAGAATCAGCTCCAGTGCCTTTTTCATCTGCCCCGTGTGCCCGCGGGTGACAGGGTTGTAGGAACGCATGCTGATGCTGGTCGGATACTCGTAGGGAACCTTGACGTCCGGCGCCGTAACATCTTTGGGTATGTCGACCACCACCGGGCCGGGGCGGCCGGAAGACGCCAGGTAAAACGCTTTCTTCAGGGTCGAAGCAAGCTCGCGCACGTCTTTGACCAGAAAGTTGTGCTTCACGCAGGGGCGGGTAATGCCGATGCAGTCCACTTCCTGGAAGGCGTCGCTGCCGATAGCCGGGGTTGAAACCTGCCCGGTGAGAACCACCATGGGGATCGAATCCATGTGTGCGGTGGCAATACCGGTGACGGCGTTGGTGACGCCGGGCCCGGAGGTGACCAGTACCACTCCAGGCTTGCCGGTGGCACGGGCATAGCCGTCAGCCATATGGGTAGCGCCCTGCTCGTGACGCACCAGAATGTGCTTGACGTTCTTCTGCTGATAGAGCGCATCGTAGATGTGCAGTACTGCGCCGCCCGGATAGCCGAAAATGAACTCCACCCCCTCGTCTTCGAGGAATTGCATTATGATCTGGCCGCCTGAGAGTTCCACCTGACCTTCCTTTGAGGAAAAAAACACCCGCCGAGGCGGGTTCCAATCTCTTTCGCACCGCAAACCCCCAAGTTACTGAATCACCGAGTGATCGTCAAGAAATGGACCTGCCGTCAGGGGCCGGGCGAGAGCCTCGAAAAACGTGACCAGGGCCTCATTTAGAGGCTCGGCGGCGGCTACGCCGCTGACAGCGGCGAGCCGATCCAGCTATATTTATCCTCAGGTACTCGAGGACCTATCGCCATCATGAACGGTCGAATCCGGCTTGCCACAATCACTACCGCGACGGTCTTCGCGACGGCCCTCGCGGCAGCGGTCTGCATCCCGTCGCCGGCCCAGGCTGCGAAGCTCTACAAATGGGTCGATGATGAGGGCAACGTCACCTACTCGGAGCGCAGGCCGGTGAATCGGGAGTCCCAGACCATTCGACTGCGCGGCGCGACCCTCGATTCCTCCGGCGCCGAGGAGAAGCTCGACCAGCTCAACGAGCAGGGCCGAATCCCAGCAGAAGGACCGCGAGTTCGCCGAAAACTCGGCCAGCGCCACCGCCGAGCGCGACCAGCGCATGGCCAGCAACTGCAAGATCGCCCAGGAAAACATGCGCATCCTGAGAACCACCTCGCGCATTCAGGACAAGGACGCGGACGGCGAACCGTATTTTCTCGACGAAGCCGGGATCCAGGCGAAGATGGCGGCCACCCAGCGCCAGATCGACAATAATTGTAATTAGCGACCCAATTTAATGGGGACAGATCTATTTAATGAGAGGGGGGCACGTGTGCCACCCTCTCATTAAATAGATCTGTCGCCATTAAATTGGCCGAGCACCCCCCCCTCCTCCATCGACGCATGGCTTGGCGCCGGCGCCGGGATCGCGGATGATTGCGGCGACCCATCGATAGGAGGAAACGCCGCGATGCGCATGTCGCAGATTTTGATCCCGACCTTGAAGGAGACCCCGGCGGATGCCGAGATCGTCAGCCATCAGCTGATGCTGCGCGCCGGCTTGGTGCGCCAGCTGGCTTCCGGCCTTTATACCTGGCTGCCTCTGGGCGTACGCACCATGCGCAAGTTCGAGAATATCGTGCGCGAAGAGATGGATCGGGCCGGCGGGCAGGAAATCCTGATGCCGTCGGTGCAACCGGCCGAGATCTGGATCGAGAGCGGGCGCTGGGAGAAGTACGGACCCGACCTGCTGCGGATCAAGGACCGGCATCAACGGGATTTCTGCCTCGGCCCCACCCACGAAGAGGTGGTCACCGACATCGCCCGGCGCGAGATTCGCAGCTACCGGCAACTGCCTGTCAATCTCTATCAGATCCAGACCAAATTCCGCGACGAGATCCGACCGCGATTCGGCATCATGCGCGCCCGCGAGTTCATCATGAAGGATGCCTACTCGTTTGACTTGAATCTAGAGGCGCATCAGAAAAGCTACGATGCCATGTACCAGGCTTACACGTGCATCTTCACCCGCGCGGGGCTCGACTTTCGCATCGTGCAAGCGGATTCGGGGGCCATAGGCGGCAGCCGCTCCCACGAGTTCCATGTGCTCGCCGATTCCGGCGAGGATGCCATTGCCTTTGCTTCCGACGGAGATTTTGCCGCCAACCTGGAACTCGTGGCCTGCCCGGCGCCCACTGGTGCGCGGCCGCCCGCCGGCCAGGATCTGGACACCATCGACACACCGGATGTGCACACCATCGCCGAGTTGAGCGAGTTTCTCGGCGTGCCACCGGAACGTTGCCTCAAGACCCTGGTGGTCGAGGGACAGGACGGTGCCCTGGTCACCCTCACCGTGCGCGGCGATCATGGTCTCAACATGATTAAGGCCGAGGCCCTGGAACAGGTGGCCACACCCCTGACCATGGCGAGCGCCGAGCGCATCACCGAGCATTTCGGCTGCGGTCCCGGATCCCTGGGCCCGGTGGGAATCCATACCACCGTGGTGTGCGACGCATCCGCAGCCACAATGGCGGACTTCGTCTGTGGCGCCAACGCCGATCATCGCCATCACACGGGCGTCAACTGGGGCCGTGATCTGCCCGAGCCCCAGGTCGCCGACCTGCGTAATGCCGTGAACGGAGATCCATCCCCCGATGGACGTGGCACCCTGGCGATCGCCCGGGGTATCGAGGTGGGGCACGTATTCCAACTCGGCACCACTTACAGCGAGCCCATGCAGGCGGTCATTCTGGATGACGAAGGCCACGCCGTGAATGCTTTCATGGGTTGCTACGGCATCGGCGTAACCCGCGTAGTGGCCGCCTCCATCGAGCAGAACCACGACCACAACGGCATCATCTGGCCCACCGCCATCGCGCCGTTTCAAGTCGCATTGCTGCCCATGAACATGCACAAGTCGCTGCGCCTGCGAGACGCGGTGGAGAAGCTCTACGCTGAGTTGGAAGCGGCCGGAATCGAGGTGCTTTTAGATGACCGCAGCGTACGACCGGGTGTCATGTTCGCCGAGATGGATCTGATCGGCATTCCCCACCGCCTGGTGCTCGGCGAGCGCGGGCTCGACGCCGGCACGGTGGAGTACAAGAGGCGCGCGGACGGCGACAGCGCCGAGCTTGCCATGGCGGACGCCGTTTCGTTTCTCGCCACCCGCATCCGCGAAGAGCTGGCTTACTGAGGTAATCGGGTGCCGATCGCGCTGTTCAGGTGGTGCATGGCCGGGGTGATATTTGCCAGCGCGCACCTGGTCCCCGCCGCGACCACGGAACGGCCGAACGCCGAACTGCGAACTTTGCTCATCCATGCCATCAACGACGCCGGCAGCTTCGACGATCGCTACGACGCCGAAGTCTGGCTCATGGACATGACCAGCCGCTTGCAACCGTTGCTGGCCGACGACGGCGAACGCCTGGAGATACTGCGCCTGGCTCACGCCGAGGCCCGGCGCAACGATCTGCAACCGGAGCTGGTTCTGGCCGTCATCCACGTGGAGAGCCGCTTCGACCGCTTCGCAATTTCCCGCTCGGGCGCCAGGGGGCTGATGCAGATTATGCCCTTCTGGCTCGAGGAAGTCGGACGCCCCCAGGACAACTTGTTTCGCGTGCACACCAATCTGCGCCTGGGATGCACCATCCTGCGCTACTACCTGGATGCGGAAAACGGCAACTGGGTGCGGGCGCTGGCCCGCTACAACGGCAGCCTCGGTGAGACCTGGTACCCCCAGCGCGTGTTCGCCGCCCTGCGCGACCACTGGTATCGGCAGTAGCGGGAAGCCCGTAAGAACGCGTCAGCCATCGCCCGGTGCCGGCCAGCTCGAGGGGGGCAACGACTGGCAGCGAAGATCGACCACCCGGGCGAACCGGGGTCCGCTGCGCAACCAATCACAGAGTGCATCCAGGGCATCCCGGGGGCCCCTGGCGATCACTTCGACTCTGCCGTCGCTGAGATTGCGTGCCCTCACGTCCAGGCCCAGGGCCTGGCCCCGCCGACGGGCGGAAGCACGAAAACCCACCCCCTGCACGCGCCCGCTGATGATGCACCGGCGGCAATCTTCCGCCATGGCACTACTGCAGACGTCGCTTGGCCTCTGTGGCAAGCTCCCAGGCGCGGCTCTCGTCACCCTGCAGGCCCGCGGCTTGTGCCTCGTCCACCAGCTGCGCCACACCCGACCAGGCGCCGCCCCTGGCCTTGGCCTCTTCCACCGCCGCCCGTGCATCGGCAATGGCAACCGCCACCTGACGCGCCTTCATGGCGGCCTGGCGCGCTTCCAGGGCATCATCCCGCGCCATTTCGTATTGGTGCTGCTTGAGAGACTGCTCGGCGTGGCTCAAGAGCTGCTCGGCGCTGTCCATGGAATGGGGGGCGTAGGTGGCCGCCTGGGCGCTGCGCGCGGAGTTGATCGCCTGTCTGGCGTCGCTCATCTCCTGGGTGGGCGCACTGGTACAGGCAACAGCGGAGAGCGCCAGCACGAATGCGGCAACCATGGAGCGGCGGAATGGAAGCACAGGCATGGAAAATTCGGCCCTTGGAAATTTTATCTCGAGTCAGAAGAACCACGACCGCGGGCCGGCACGACGCTATCATCGCCCCGGTAGGCTGTCAACGCGACTGCAGATAGAATGCACGGACCGCCCGGTCACCAGGATTAGGAGCGTGAATACCGTAACCCTGTACCACAATCGGCGCTGTAGTAAGTCGCGCCGGGAAATGTTCTCCATGTGCTCTGACCATGGCTGAGGTACTGGTGCTGTACTACAGCCTGCACGGCAATGTCGCGCGCATGGCGCGCTACGTTGCACGGGGAGTCGAAGAAGTGGAAGGGATGCAGGCACGCGTGCGCACGGTGCCGAAAGTATCCAGCGTCTGCGAGGCCAGCGAAGACGGGGTGCCGGCAGATGGCCCCCCCTATGTTACGAACGACGATCTCGACGATTGCGCAGCCCTGGCCATGGGCAGTCCCACGCGTTTCGGCAACATGGCGGCGCCGCTGAAGTACTTTCTCGACGGTACCGCCGGCGCATGGTTATCGGGAACTCTGGCGGGCAAACCGGCGGCCGTGTTCACATCCACCGCTACGCTGCACGGCGGGCAGGAAAGCACTCTGCTGTCCATGATGCTGCCGCTTCTGCATCACGGCATGCTGATTGTGGGGATCCCGTATACGGAGAAGGAGCTCACTACCACGCGCGCCGGCGGAACGCCCTACGGCGCGAGCCATCTGGCCGGCCCGCACAACGACATCGCCATCACCCATGAGGAGCAGCGCCTGTGTGTCGCCCTTGGACGGCGCCTGGCAACCGTCAGCGCGCGCCTCGGCGACCACCGCAATTATCCAGGCTAGCCGCCCTCTTCCAACAACGCCTTGACGAAGGGCACGGTGATCCGGCGTTGCGCGGCGAGACTGGATCGGTCGAGTCGATGCAGGAATGTGGATAGTGAGCGCATATCCCGGCGCAGGCGTTTCATGACGAAGGTCACGACTTCATCGCTGAGCTCGAAGCCGCGTTCCCTGGCATGCAGCTGGAGGGCGGCACGGCACTCGCTGTCGTTCAGGGCGTGCAGGCGCCAGACGACCGCGGCGGTGAGCCGCGAAGCCAGATCGGGCAGCTTCCAGGCGGGCGTGCGCGGCGCCACGCTGGCGGTCAGCACCATGGGGCACGACGCCTGCTCGGCCTGGTTGTATAGATGAAACAACGCCTCCTCCCAGGCGCCATTGCCGGCGACGCTATCCACATCATCGATGCACAGAAGCGCGATGTCGGCCAGGCCGTTCAGCATTTCCGGCTCCACCGAAGAGCCGGCCAGGGGCAGATAGGCGACCGGACGGCCCTGCACGGAAGCGTCGCCACAGCAAGCCTCCAGCAGATGACTCTTACCGGAGCCGCTGCCGCCCCATAGATAGACGACACCCCGCACCCGGCCGGCCAGCAAATCCCGCAGCACGGCGACGGCTCCGGCGTTCGGTCCGACGATAAAATTGGAGAAGCCCCGCGGGCGTCTGAGACTGACACCCAGGGGCAACTGGTCGGGGCGACGGCGCGCGCCCGGGACCCCGTTCACGGCAGCAGCCGATAGGTGAGCCCGGTACTCGAGTCGCCCTGTCCATCCTCGGCCAGGGTGCGCCCCAGGGCGATCACCTGGCGGACCGTTTCGCGACCACCGCGGGCATCGACACGGAACGACACGCCACCACCGTCGACGGTGGTGACGTCCACCCGGCTGACCTCGTCCAGCGAGTCCAGGTATCGCAGTGTGCGGGCGTAGTCGCCTAAGGATCGAATCCCCGTCACGTTGACCTCCACCCGGTCGGCCACCGTCGCGCCGCTGAATCCGCCGAAACGGGAAGCCAGCAGGTCGGCGCTTTCATGAACACCGGCCAGCAGCACCGCGTCCAGGCCCTCGCCCTGATCCAACCACTGGTGACGCCCGTCCTCGAGCAGCAGCCGCCAGCGTGCCTCCCACAAGCCGGGCAGCCGCTCGTATACCCTGCCCAGCAGCACACCTTCGCTGCGGTAGCGTTGTGCGGCACTACGCAGGTTGTCCTCGAAGCCCGCCCATACGTCGGAAGCGCCGAGCCGGCTGCGATCCTCCAGGTCCATGAGCGGCAATATCAACGGTACCGCCCGCTCTCCCGCGACACGCCTGATGAACTCGGCCCAGCCGCCGCCATCGTCGCTGCTGAGCAGCTCGCGACGCCCGCCGGATTCAATAGCCACCAGTACCAGAATCGAGGGGCGCACCCGGCCCCACACGGGCATGCCTGCTGCACGAATCAGAGTATCCATGGCCGGACCATCGAACTGCACCCACAGATTCAGAGTCGCGCTCTCCGGCGCCTGCTCAGCGCCCGCCGCCGGCACCACATTGCGATACTGAAACTGCTGGACAAAACGGTCCGGGCTTTCCATGGCCTCGACCATGACCGGGTTGGCCGCGGCGCCACGGCTGCCGCTGACTTTGACCGCGACCTGCAGCAAGGCAAGGCCGAAAGCCTCGCTGCGGATCTTCCGATCTTTGCTGGCGACAGCCACCTCGGCCTCGTAGAGGTTCCTGACCTCGCCGGCGGCCAACGCCGGCGCGCTAACGGCCAGGGCCAGAAAGGCGATCAGAAAACGGCAACAGCACGGCGCACACATCCGACTGACGCTATGCAAGGCCTGCCATCAAGTCAAGGTTTGCGCCGCCCCGTGGGCGTCCGTACCATGACGAGGGTGTCTCCCCGGCGGCAAAATTCCATCACCTACCGCGATGCCGGCGTCGACATCGAGCGCGGCAATCGCCTGGTGGAACGCATCAAGCCGCTGGCGGAGAGAACCCGTCGCGCCGGCGTCGTCAGCGGACTGGGGGGCTTCGGAGGGCTGTTCGAGCTACCCGTGGACCGCTACCGCCGTCCGGTCCTGGTGTCGGGAACCGACGGCGTCGGCACCAAGTTGCGTCTCGCCATCGACACCGGGCGGCATGCCGGCGTGGGCATCGATCTGGTGGCCATGTGCGCCAACGACGTCATCGTCCAGGGCGCCGAGCCGTTGTACTTTCTCGACTACTACGCCACCGGCAAGCTGGACGAGGCAGTGGCCTATCAAGTCATCCAGGGTATCGCCCGGGGCTGCGAGATAGCCGGCATGGCGCTCATCGGCGGCGAGACCGCCGAGATGCCCGGCATGTATACGGGGGATGACTACGATCTGGCGGGTTTCTGCGTCGGCGTGGTGGAGCACGACGCCATCATCGACGGCAGGGATGTATCGCCCGGGGATGTGCTTCTCGGCCTGGCTTCCAGTGGGCCTCACGCCAACGGCTTTTCGCTCATCCGCAAAATCCTCTCCGACAGCGGCGCCTCCCTGGACATGCCCATGGGCGGCCGGACGCTGGTGGAAGCTTTGCTCGAGCCGACGCGCATTTACGTGACCAGCATCCTGGCGCTGTTGCAGTCGGTACCGGTAAAGGCCATCGCCCACATCACCGGAGGGGGGTTGAGCGAGAATATCCCGCGGGTGCTGCCGGCGGGAACCCGGGCGCGGCTCGACGTTTGCGCCTGGCAGTTGCCGGAGATCTTTCGCTGGATGCAGGACAGCGCCGGACTCGACGTCCATGAGCTTCGGCGCACCTTCAACTGCGGTATCGGAATGATCCTTTGTGTGGCCGAAGAACATGTGGCTGCCGCCGGCGAGGTTCTGCGCCTACAGGGTGAGGAAGTCTGGACCGTCGGCACCATAGAGGGATCCACCGACCATGCGCCCCACGTGATCTACGTGTGAGCCGCAAAAAACTCCCTGTCGTGGTGCTGATTTCCGGCCGCGGCAGCAATCTTCAGGCCATCATGGACGATGGTCGCCAAGCCGACTGCCCCTTCGAGCTGTGTGCGGTGGTCAGCAACCGGCCGGACGCAGCAGGCCTGGAACGCGCCCTGCAGGCAAACATCCCCACCGGGATCGTGGATCACAAATCCCACGCCAGCCGTGAGAGTTTCGACACGGCCCTGGCACAAACCATCGACACCTGGCGGCCGGGGCTGGTGGTGCTGGCGGGCTTCATGCGCGTGCTGACGCCCGCCTTCGTCGACCACTACAGCGGGCGTCTCATCAACATCCACCCTTCGTTGCTGCCGGCCTTTCCGGGCCTGGACACCCACCAGCGCGCCATCGCCAGCGGCGCGACTGTGCACGGCGCCAGCGTGCACTTCGTCACCGCGGCCCTGGACGGCGGCCCGCTCATCGTGCAGGCACGAGTGCCGGTACTGGCCGGCGACGACGCCGACACCCTGGCGGCGCGGGTGCTGGTCCAGGAACACCGCATCCTGCCCCGGTCCATACGCTGGTTCGCCCAGGGCCGATTGGAACTGGAGGGCCAGCGCGTGCTGTTGGACGGCAAGCTGGCAGTCCCGGGACAGATTTGAAATCTGTGCCAGGGACAGATTTCAAATCTGTCCCTAATCCCGGGACTTGCCGGCTGCCCGCTGGCCGGCCGTGAGTATGCCGCGCAGGATATTCAATTCCGTGCGGTCGGGCCGTGCGCGGGCGAAAAAGTGGCGCAGGCGGCGCATGAGCAGCTTCGGCGCTTTTTGGTCGTAGTAACCGATGTCGGTAAGCGCCTGCTCCAGGTGCCTGTACAGGCCTTCCAGCTCGGCGGCGGTGGTAGATTCGGCGCCCTTGTGCGGCGACCCCGGGACCGGATCGAATGTGCCATCGAAAAATGCCAGCTGCAGCTCATAGGTGAACACCTGCACCGCGGCGGCCAGATTGAGAGAGTTGAAATCCGGGTTGCTGGCCACCGACGCCACCGCCTGGCACTGGTCCAGCTCCCGGTTGGAGAGCCCGGCCTGCTCGCGGCCGAACACCAGCGCCACCTGACCGTGGCGGGCCTCTTGCACGGCCCGGGCGGCGAAGCTGCGTGGTGTCAAGCGCGGTAACGGCAGACGCCGGCTGCGCACGCTGGTACCCACCACCCAGGCGCAGTCCGCCAACGCCGTCTCCAGGGAGTCGCATACCTGAGCATGGTACAGAAGCGCGTCGGCACCGGCGGCACGTACCGTGGCCTCCGCCGACGGAAAATTCTTCGGCCGCACCAGAATCAATCGCGCCAGACCCATGGACCACATGGCCCGGGCTACCGCGCCGATGTTTCCCGGGTGGGACGTATCAACAAGCACGATGCGCACACCGTCGAGCTTCGAGCCGGTCATGCACTCACTCTATCAGCCCGCTGTCATCCACGCGCGCGCTCCCCTATGATCCAGCCTCCATGCACCCCTTACTCAACATCGCCGTAGCGGCGGCGCGCGCCGCCGGCAATATTATCGTGCGCTACCTGGATCGCGTCGACACCCTGGACGTGGCCACCAAGCACATGAACGAGTTCGTCAGCCAGGTGGACCGGGAAGCGGAAGCCATCATCATCGCGGACATCCACAAGGCCTATCCCCATCACGCGATCCTGGCAGAGGAAAGCGGCGCCACCGGCGACCATGAGTATCGCTGGATAATCGACCCCCTGGACGGCACCACAAACTACCTGCATGGATTCCCGCAGTTCTGCGTGTCCATCGCCCTGGAGCACCGCGGCAGGCTGGATCAGGGCGTGGTGTTCGATCCCCTGCGCCAGGAGCTGTTCACTGCCTCCCGGGGCGCCGGCGCGCGTCTCAACGATCGGCGTATCCGCGTCAGCCGGCAGACCACTCTGGAAGGTTCACTGCTGGGCACGGGCTTCCCGTTTCGCGGTGACTACGATCTGGATAGCTATCTGGAAACCTTGCGTGCCCTGATACCGAAGAGCGCCGGTGTGCGCCGGGCCGGGGCCGCGGCCCTGGATCTGGCCTATGTGGCGGCGGGCCGCCTGGACGGTTTCTGGGAGTTCGGCCTGCAACCCTGGGACATGGCCGCCGGGGTATTGCTGATCCGGGAAGCCGGCGGTCTGGTGACGGACGCCGACGGCGACGAGCACTACATGGCGAGCGGGAATATCGTCACCGGGACACCCAAGGTTCTGCGCGAGCTGGTGAAGGTCATCAAGCCAATCTGGAATGCCCGTGGGAGCTGAGCGCGCCCCCGGCTGGTAGGCAGAAACCGCCCATGGCCGGGTCGCTTCACCGACCCTCCCCTCTGGACTCGACACCGCGTCAGAAGCGCCCGATTTGTTCGAAGGCGCCGAAGTCACTGTCGTCGTTGCGTGTTACGACACTGGTCGTATCGAGGCGCCGCCTATGGCTCCCGCCCTTCGATCAACCACCCGTCGCGCTTGCGCGTTTCTCATCTTTGCGGGCCTGCTCGAGATTGTGCTTCAAGTCCCGCAAGACGCCATGACGAAATCCAGAATAGCTCATCTTGTTTTCGGCAGCCGCAATCGTTCGCTCCGCCGCGTCGAGATCTTCGAGTACCAGGTAAAGCGCAGCCAGCTCGAACAGATAGTGCACCTGCGGGATCGCTCTCGCGCGGCCTCGGCGCTCTCCACGGCTTTCTCGAGCTGACCGCCATAGAGCGTAGAGCTTCGCGAGGCCCAATCGCAGCCCCGCCCGCGCGTACGCGTCGTGCACTGGCGCGGATTCTCGCACGCCAGCTCGAACCAGCGATGGCGTACGGAGCAGCAGAAACACACAGGGAGCGAGACCGGAGCGGATGCACCGTTCCAGTGTTCGCAAGGCGGCCACGTTGCTCATGAGCACGGGCCGCGTTGTCAGCCGGGTGGAAATTTCTTCGGCGCAGAATACGATCCAGCGCCCTCAAGTAGCCGAGGTCCGGGAAGCAGCGCCGCGTGGAAGTCGGTCGGGCGCCGGGTATTCGGCAGATACGGTGGTCTCCCGGGTTATCTTGTTGCTCGAAAGCCAGAATTGTGCGCGCGAGCAGTTTATCCATTTCGATCAACTCGAGGACGCTGCTCGGGTGAGCTCCGCGGCACGGGCCCAATGCTTGAATCGAGCGCGATATCGTCCGGCACGCTGGGCGTTGCTGGTGGCGTACTCGCCGTGGGTACGGCTGGAGTTCGGGTGATTGCGCAGGCTGAACTCGATGACGGTGTACCTGTCTCCCCAGACCCCCGCACGGGTAAAGGTGGTGAAAGGCGAGCACCGCTACCAGCAACCCCACCACCGGATACGACCAGGCGAGGCTTGCCCACCAGCCCGGCCCAGCCCCCGCACCAGGTAGTAGGCGCCCGCGAACAGTATG
>PVMK01123213.1_pt1 | contig 36791 bp, 39 predicted proteins | sample 1853481 | NCBI WGS metagenome assembly PVMK01 (sample SAMN08533507, study PRJNA380276) | Marine sediment metagenome, whole genome shotgun sequencing project. | reverse complement strand
CCTACCGGGAGCAGAACGGTCCCTTCACCGAGGTTGAGGATCTGCTCCAGGTCGGTGGGATAGGTGAGGCGAAGCTGGCTTCGATTCGTGATCTGGTCCGCGTCCCTTGACATTCGAGCATTCGGCCCTGCCGCCTGCGGTGTCACGCCCCTGGATAGCGGTGGCGATCGCCACGTGGCTGGTCACCACGCTGATCGCACAGAACTCAGCGCCTGAACCCCTCGATCCGGGGCCTGTCTCCGGAATCGCGGTGCTGGCCAGCGACCCGGCCGAGGGTCGATATGGCTATTGGGTAGTGGCCCTGACCGAAGATGGCGGGCTTCTCTTCGACATCGACAAGCCCGGTGGATTCGGTCGAGGCGACACGGTCAGTTTCGTAGGGACGCGTCGGGGCGATCCCGGCCGACGGGGTGTTCACGAGTATCGAGCCCGGGTGAGGGTGACATCGCTCGAGCTGATATCTCCGTCCTCCTCAGTGCCCCTTCGTCTCGGTGATGCGTTGCGGAACCGGGTCATGTTCGCCCTGGAGCCTTTCGACCCGGGCCGAGGGCTTGTTGCCGGGTTTCTCATTGGCGACACTTCCCATGTAGATGCGGCAGACATCGAGGCGATGCGTCTTGCCGGACTTTCTCATTTCGTGGCGGTGAGCGGGTCAAACGTCGCTCTCTTCCTGGGCCTCCTCGTGTTTGCCGCCGGTCCTCTTGCACTCGGACCCCGGCGTCGCGCCCTGGTCGGATTGATCGGCCTGCCCATCTACGCGGCGGCAACTCGATTTGAGCCTTCGGTAATGCGGGCTTCGGTAATGGCCGGCATTGCTCTGGGTGGACGTCTCCTCGGGATCGTTCTGGAAGCATGGCAACTGCTCTCGCTCGCCGTGATCGTTCTCCTCGTGCTGGATCCCCGGCTAACCGGTAGTGCCGGTTTTCAGCTCTCGGTGGCTGCAACTGCTGGTGTGCTGATCGGAGCCCGATGGCCTTTGGGCGGTGGCAGGGTGGTTCGAGCCTTGGCCATCACGGTCGGGGCCCAGGTTGCTGTGGCTCCTCTCATCCTCGCTCACTTCGGCTCCGTTCCGATGATGTCACCGCTGGTCAACCTGCTCGCAGCCCCTGTCGTCGCCGCTTCGACCTTGGTTGGCGCCGTCGGTGCGGCGGGTCCGTCGTTCCTGCTTCACATTGCCGCCTGGTTGGCCGATCTGGTTCTTCTATTGGCGAGAGGTGCTGCGATATGGCCACAGCTCGAAGCTGTTCCTCTTCTGGCGATCCTCCTGACAGGAGCTGTCGCGGTCCGACTGCCACGGATCCGATTGCCGGTCGCTGTCGGAGGCGCATTGGTCGTTGTGCTTCTGGTTTTGGGTGGCGGGTCGCCCGCTCCGGACCCGGGGGTGGTTGTCCTCGATGTCGGCCAGGGCGACGCCATCCTGATTCACGGAGGAGATGGCAGATACGCCCTCGTTGACGGCGGCCCGGATGCTTTGGTGCTTGCCGACCGGTTGCGTGAGTACGGAGTAGACCGGCTCGACCTGGTTGTTCTCAGCCACGTGCACGCCGACCACGCCACTGGACTCGTTGGCCTGGTAGGCAAGATCCCACTGGGACAAGTCTGGATGCGAACCGATCCTCACGTCACCGCAACCTTGGAGAGGTTGACGTCTGCGCTTGGTGACTACGGCGTTCCAGTCGTCGAACCACAGGTGGGCGTCTCCTTTCGTCTGGGGTCTTTGAGTCTGGTGGTGGAGGGGCCTTTGCGAAAATACGCCTCACCCAATGACCAGTCGATTGTCATCACCGTCGTCGGGCCGAAGCGGACCATGCTCCTTGTGGGCGACATCGAAACATTCGCGCAACGCGAGCTCTCCTATCTCAGGGCGGATGTGCTCAAGGTTCCGCATCAGGGCGCAGGGACCTCTGACCCCAGATGGTTGGAAGAGGTTGGCGCCGACCTGGCCGTGATATCTGTTGGACGCAATGACTTCGGCCATCCCTCAGAATGGGTGGTCGAGATTCTCGAAAAGTCGGGAGCCGAGGTGGTGCGAACCGACGAGGTCGGAGACGTTGTCGTTCCCCTCTCCTAACCTCGCCCCATGGGTGATTTGCTGACACTGGGTGACACGGATCTCCCTCTCGGTGTCGTGACCTATGTGATGGGTGTCATCAATGTCTCCCCCGACTCCAAGAACACCCACACCGTGGCCCACTCCACTGAGGATGCTCTTCTCATGGCCGATCGCTACCGAACCTGGGGGGCGACCCTCATCGACGTCGGAGGTCAGTCGTCGCATTTCGACAATCCAACCATCAACGTCGCAGATGAGATCTCGAGAACGGTCCCGGTCATCGAGGCCATGGTTGCCGAAGGTCATCTCGTCGCCATAGACACCTGGAAACCCGAGGTAGCAGAGGCGGCGGTCGCAGCCGGAGCTGTGATCGTCAATGACACCGGGGGCCTCGCCGACCCGGCGATGAGGAAGGTGGTTGCCTCAACGGGTGTAGCCGCGATCGCTGTTCACGTCGAAGGGGCAAACCCGCACGACGTTGCGGATGTCGAGTTCCGGAACGACAAAGCCGAGCACACAGCCGAGCAATTCCGTCGGCTCCTCTCCGACCTCGAGTCGGCCGGCATTGACAATGTGATCATCGATCCGGGGATCGCCCTCAACTACCGGGGCGACTACGAGTCCTACACACGGATGCAGCTAGCTGTGATAGCTCAATCGGAGCACTTTCACTCGCTCGGCAAACCCGTTCTGATACCCATACCACGGAAGAGGGATGGTCACAGAGTGGCCGCCTACATCTCGCTCGCCCTGGAACATCGCGCCGACATCATCAGGGTTCACGATGTCGCCATGGCGTGCGACCTGGCGCGGCTTTTTGGTCGTAGCGAGCCGCTACGTTGAGACCGTGTCACTTCTGATCGTCGCAGGTCCTTCGAACGCCGGCCCCGGTGAAAGGGAACAAATGCTCGCGGCAGCCAGCAAGCACTTCGTCGGCAAAGGGCTCAGCCGCGATGACGTGGTGCGCATTGACGTGCCAGGCCGGGGTGCCGGCGAAGCCGGGGACGGCCCGCTCCGCTCCGAACTCGAACCGATGATCCCTCTTCTTCAGTCGGGGTCGTTGTTCGGTGATGCCCAGGGTCTGGAGCTGATGGACGCCCAGAATCTCCAGAAGGCCGAGGTGGAGACACTTTGCGATTTGCTCGAGGGTGCCGACCTTCAGCTGGCCGAGGTTGTACTGGTGGCGTCAGGATCTGTCGGTAAGCGTCTCACGGACATGGCCAAGGAGCGCGGGGCCAACGTATCGATTTCCAAGATGTGGGAGCGTCAGGCGTCACAATGGCTCGACACCGAGGTGAGCAAGCGTGAGCTCACCCTGGAGAAAGGTGCCGCCGATGCCCTCCTCCAAAGATTCGGGACCGATACCGCCAGCATGGGACATGCGCTGGATCAACTCGAGGAGACCCAGGGCAAGATCACCGCGGCACTGATTCTCGATCGTTTCAAGAACCGGCCCGACGAGCCGACTTGGCACATCACAGATGCCATTGGCCGGGGAGATGTCGGACTGGCGCTGCGTCGTCTCTCCGACTTCTTGGTCCATGGGCATCCACTTGTCTTTCTGGTGTCTCTGGAGAGTGACCTCAAGAAACGATCGTTGGCGGCGGCTGCCCCCGACGAGGCCACCTTCAGGGATTGGGTTGGAGGTAGAAGCTCAGACCGACAGCTTTCCCGAATCTGGTCCTCGCGTGGAAGAGTGCGCGAGTCGTCGCTGCGAAAGGCTCAACAGGCGCTGGTCAGAGCAGATCGCACAATGAAGACCATGCCCGAGGAGGTTCATCGAGTCACTCTGGAGAGACTCACTGTCGCAATGTGTCGCTGGTACGCGTAAGCGTCAAACGCTCTGAAGAGGGCGACAACTACGACATCCAAACTGTCCGATTCTCGAAGAGATGAAAGCCGGTCCTGAAGAGATCCGACTCGGGAGTCAGCTTCCGGGTAGTCGTAGTTCGACGAAACCAGCGGCTGTGAAATCTCCATCGAAGGCGAGTGCGGTAGTGATCTTCGAGCTGGCCATGACTTGGAAGCTGGTGGCATCGACAAACGAGTATTTCCTCTTGTCGTGACGCTGCAGCCATCTCATTGCCTGATGCTCGAGCTGTTCGGTCACATGTTCGACCGCAAGTCTCTCTGATCTCTCGATCACGTCGAGAAAAGAAACTGCCGAGTCATGTCCTGTACGACGTCGCAGGAACGTCCATGTCTCGCCGATCACATGGTTGGTGGTGAGAAGAGGGAAGAGGTCAGGGCTCACCAACAGTTCTCGTGCGTTCATGTGATGCGTGTCACGCCGATTTCGCAAGGCCACCCAAAAGGAGGTGTCGACGAAAATCACCTGTAGACGACGTCGTCGATTGGTGCAGGATCGAAGTCATCGGCACCGATCATCTCCAGAAGGGCGTCGCCTCCGCCCAGTTCGCCCCCGAGTTGTTGGCGAACGAAACGGCGAATCAGGGCGGCCTTCGACGTGTGTTGCTTCTTGGCTTCAAGGCCGAGAGCATCGTCGAGGTCCTCATCGATCATTATTTGGAGACGTTTCATCTCCTACAGCTCACACCATCCGCCTTACAGCTACATCAGTCGGGCCCATGGTCGTGAAGCTCGGGGCTCAAAGCTACGTACGGACTCGCGGAGCGTGCCTTCCATGAGGCGCCCTGAACACGAGAGAACCCGGCGCTGTTGACGCCGGGCTTGTTAAAGAGAGGGGCTGTGAGCGCTTAGCTTGAGACCAGAACGGCCAGACGAGACTTCTTGCGGGCCGCGGCGTTGGCGTGAATGACACCCTTTTCCGCTGCAACATCGATCTTCTTCTGAGCGTCCCGGTACAGCACGTCGGTGGGTTCACCGGCCTCCAAGGCGGTCTCGACCTTTTTGATACTGGTCTTGAGGTCGCTTATGAGCGACTGGTTGGTCTGACGGCGCTTTTCGTTCTGGCGGTTTCGTTTCTTCTGCGAATTGTTGTTGGCCATGTGAAACTCGACTGGATGGGAAAAATTGACTGCGCCGGGAGGGAACCCGGGCTGCAGCGGGAACGGTAGCAGTGGCCGAGTCGAAGGTACAATACGGCCCCGGCTCCACCGACTCGACGGACCACTCCATGACCGATCAAACGCGCATACGCAATTTCTCCATCATCGCCCATATCGACCATGGCAAGTCGACCCTTGCCGATCGTCTCATGGAGAAGGCCGGAGCCGTGAGCGAAAGAGATATGCGAGATCAACTCCTCGACAGCATGGATCTGGAGCGAGAGCGCGGGATCACCATCAAAGCCCAAACCGTTCGACTCAACTACACGGCTTCGGATGGCGAGGAGTACGTGATCAATCTCATCGACACGCCGGGCCACGTCGATTTCTCGTACGAGGTGAGTCGTTCGCTTGCTGCGTGCGAGGGAGCTCTTCTCATCACTGATGCTGTGCAGGGCGTTCAGGCTCAGACTGTGGCCAATGCATATCTGGCCATCGAGGCCGGGCTCGAAGTCATACCTGCGATCAACAAGATCGATCTGCCGGCCGCGGACCCCGATCGAGCTGCAGGCGAGATCGTCAACATCCTGGGAGGCTCGGCGGGCGACATCGTGCGCTTGTCCGCCAAGACAGGGGCCGGCATCGATGAGGTGCTCGAGACCGTTGTGCGGGACGTTCCACCACCCCGAGGTGATCCAGACGCTCCGTTGCGTGCCCTGGTCTTCGACTCCTACTTCGACGCATACCGCGGGGTGGTTTGTTATGTCCGCGTGGTCGATGGTCATCTTGGCTCCGGCGACAATCTCCGGTTTATGGCCACCAAGGAGGTGCACGCCGCCAACGAGATCGGATTCCTCACCCCGACATTCGTCCCGGTCGGCACGCTCGACCCGGCGAGGTGGGCTATCTGATCACCGGCGTCAAGGAGATCGACAGGATCAAGGTCGGTGACACGATCACCGGAGCTCGAACACCGGCGACCGAGGCTCTCCCCGGCTACGCCGAGCCCAACCCGATGGTGTTCTCCGGGCTCTTTCCGACCGATGGTGACGACTTCGAGAAAACTGAGGGAGGCGTTGGAGAAAGCTGAGACTGAACGATGCCTCGCTGGCATGGGAGCCGGAGACATCCAAGGCGCTCGGGTTCGGGTTTCGGTGCGGGTTCCTCGGCCTTCTCCACATGGAGATCGTGAGGGAGCGTCTGGAGAGGGAATACGACCTCGATCTGGTTGCAACCGCACCATCGGTTGCGTATCGGGTCACGATGCCGGACAGTTCGGTCAACGAGATCAAATCGCCACAGGATCTTCCTGAGAGCATCGATCGTCTTGGGGTCGCCGAGCCGTATGTGAAGGCGATGATCCTCACGCCGGCCGAGTACGTCGGGCCGATCATGGAGCTGGCGACAGGCCGGCGGGGCATCGTCGGAGGCATGAACTATCTGAGCCCCGAGAGGGTCGAGCTCGACTTCGAGATACCGCTAGCCGAGATCGTCTTCGACTTCTTCGACATTCTCAAGTCGAAGACCAAGGGCTATGCATCGCTGGACTACGAGCCCGCCGACTACAGAGAAGCCGATCTGGTCAAGGTCGATATCCTTCTCAACGGCCAACCGGTCGACGCCTTCTCCGCCATCGTTCATCGCGACGGGGCGGACGCCTACGGGAAGAAGATGACCGGCCGTCTCCGAGGTCTTATCCCGAGACAGCTCTTCGATGTTCCCATCCAGGCCGCCATCGGCGGCCGGATCATCAGTCGGGAGACCGTGAAAGCCAAACGAAAGGACGTCACGGCCAAGTGTTACGGCGGTGACATCAGCCGAAAGAAGAAACTCCTCCAGCGACAGAAGGAGGGCAAGAAGAGAATGAAGATGGTTGGTTCGGTCGAAGTACCGCAAGAGGCTTTCGTTGCGGCCCTCAAAGTGGACGATGACTCGTGACCCCTACTCAGGCTGACGGCTACTCCCGAAGCTCCGCCGCTTACGTTCACGTCCCTTTCTGCACGTCGATCTGTCCGTATTGTGACTTCGCAGTCGTTGCGGGGCGCGACGATTTCGCCGAGCGCTACATCGCTGCAGTATGCAGCGAGATCTCAAACTCAGAGCCCTGGCGCCCGCTCGAGGCGATCTACTTTGGAGGCGGGACCCCAAGTCAGGTCGATCCTTCCTTGCTGGGTCTCGTTCTGGATGCACTCGCTCTGAAGCACGGCATAGCCGTTGACGCCGAAATCAGTCTCGAAGCCAACCCCGAGGACTTCGACACGGTTCGGGCAACCTCGTTGCGTGGTCTCGGCTTCAACAGAGTTTCGTTTGGCGCTCAGAGCTTTGACCCGGGTGTTCTGGTGGCGCTCGGCCGCGGACATCAATCCGGCGAGATCGAATCTTCGGTTCGGGCCGCCCGGGAGGCCGGCTTTGAGAATGTTTCGCTCGACCTCATCTACGGCACGCCTGAGGAGACGACCGACTCGTGGAATGACACCTTGAGCCGGGCGATCGACCTGACCCCGGATCACGTCTCCTGCTACGCATTGACTGTCGAGATGGGCACACCGCTGAGCCGCGCAGTCAGAGACGGAGCCGAGGCCCCTGACCCGGACACACAGGCGGACCGATACGAGTGCGCCAACACCGTGTTAGGTGTGGCCGGCCGTACCCGATACGAGGTATCCAATTGGTCGCGTGCCGGGTACGAGTGCCGCTACAACCTCACAGTCTGGGCACAAGGGGAGTATGAGGCGTACGGCAACGGAGCCCACGGGTTCAGGAATCGCCGTCGCTTCCGCAATATCCGTCGGCTCGAGGCGTATGTCGACTCGATCGAGAACACCCGCTCGGCTCGCGCCGGCGAAGAAGTGATCGAAGGCTGGGATGTCGAGTTGGATCGCCTGTTCGTCGGACTGCGCCGAGTCGTGGGTGTAGCTACTGGTGAAGGCACCATGGCGTTGCTGGACTCCGATGATGGTCGACGTCTACTCGAAGCGGGGGTCATCGTCAGGGATCAAGACAGACTCAAAATCGCCAAGCCTCTGCTGACCGACGCGGTTCACCGCTCGGTAATAGCACTACAACCTCCTATCGTTTCCACTGAGACCAATGCTTGAAGATCGTCGTACCGAAGTGCTGCGCGCCCTCGTCGAGGAGCACATAAGAACCGGAGAGCCGGTGAGTTCTCGTGCGATCGTCGAACACTCCAGCCTGTCCGTGTCGACTGCCACAGTGCGCAACGATCTGACGGCGCTGGAGAGAGAGGGGTTTGTCAGCCAGCCTCATACTTCGGCGGGCAGGGTTCCGACCGCCGCCGGCTATCGCTACTACGTCGATCATCTCGGACCGGGCCGGCTGCGGCACACGGCTCAGGAGAAGATCGATTCGTTCTTTGGCGACGTCCATTTCGAACTGTCGAAACTGCTCAAGGCGACCTCGGAGTTGTTGGTCGAGGTGACCGATCTTCCTGCCGTTGTCATCGCCCCCGGTGTGGCTCACGACCGGGTCCGCGCCCTGCACACGGTTCAGGTGACAACCGACCAGATCCTTGTGGTTGTTGTCACCGAGGGCGGCCGGGTCGTTCAGCAAAGGGGACGAGTGCGGGTACCGGTCACTCCGGGTCAAATCGAGGATGCCCAGCGTCTCGTGGCGGCCGCTGTCATTGGCGAGGAACTTGGTGGGGCGAGTCTGTTGTCGGATGAGGAGCTGCGAGAGATCGGTGAGCCGACGCGGGAAGCCGTGCTGACCATCACCGACGGCCTTCATCTGGCGGCCTCGGCGGGGACCGAGATGTTCGTTGGCGGCACTCAGCGGATGTCCGCCGTTTGGGATGATGCTTCCACGGTGAGGAGGGTGCTCCAGATTCTGGAGCGTGAAGCCGAGGTGATGAAACTTCTGGCCGGCGCGTCGGGAACCTCGATCCAGCTCGGTCTCGAGCTCGACTCCGATGATCTTGATCTTGCGGTTGTCTCCAAGACTTATGACGCCAGCGGCGAGGCAGGGTCGGTAGGGGTGATCGGGCCGATGAGGATGAACTACAAACGAGCGATCTCGGCCGTTGAAGAGGTGTCCCGTGAGCTCGAGGAGCAGATCGGATCGCGGTCCGACTAGTGGCCGGTGACTACTACAAGATCCTGGGCGTAGCGAGAGAGGCCTCTTCCGAGGAGATCAAGAAGGCATTCCGACGGGTAGCCCGCGAGACACACCCCGACACGAACCACGACGATCCCGAGGCGGAGACGAGATTTCGTGAGGCTGCCGAGGCATACGAGGTGCTTTCCGACCCCGACCGGCGGAGTCGGTACGACAGGGGGGACAGCATCGATCTGTCCGATTTGCTCGGCGGATTCGGTGGCCTGGACGACCTGCTGCGATCCGTATTCGGCGATGGGGGCGTATTGGGTGGGGCAGGCTCCAGATCGTCGCGTGGCCGTGACATCCTGGTGCGAACCGAGGTGAGCCTCGAGGAGGCCGCTTTTGGGGGTGAGGCTGCGGTCGAATACCCGACTCTGGTGTCGTGTTCCGATTGCTCGGGTACGGGATCCGAGCCCGGACACGATTTGGCTACCTGTCCGGACTGTGGCGGCGTCGGCCAGGTACGCGTGGCTCGTCGCTCGCTGTTCGGGACAATGATGTCAGTCACCACATGTCCTCGCTGCAACGGAGAAGGAGAGTTGCTGACCAACCCCTGCCTCAATTGCGACGGTTCCGGGTCTGTATCAGAGGATGTGATGCTGAGTATCGAGATTCCCCGCCGGTGTCTCCAGCGGGACCAGGTTGCGTCTGAGCGGCCGGGGCGAGTCTGGAGGGCGGGCAGGGCCGGCCGGTGACCTGTTCGTAGAAGTCGCAGTTGCTCCCTGACTCGAGGTTCGAGCGCCAGGATGCCGACCTCATCCACATTGTGTCCATCGGTCTGGCCGAGGCCTCACTTGGAACTCGTTTGGAGATTCCCCTCGTCGAAGGTGGCACCATCGATCTCGAGATAAAAGCGGCGACGCAGCCGAAGAGTGTGTTCCGGATCCCGGGGCGAGGAATGACAGTTCTGGGTCGCCGGACCCGTGGCGATCTAGTTGTCGTGGTCGACGTCGTCGTGCCATCAGAGTTGAGCTCCGAGGAGGAGACACTTCTGAGAAGCTGGGCAGAGCTTCGCGGTGAGAAAATCGACCGACCGGCATCGACTTGACGAAGCAGGTGCCTCATGTCGTGGTCGGTGCCCCTTGGAATGGAGATTCCCTCAACCTCTCCATCGTGCAATGGAAGCATCTGACGAAGGTCCTCAGGTTGAATCAGGGGGATCGGATCTCATACACCGATGGACTGGGCCGTCTCGGTAAGGGGACTCTCGGTGATCGCTCTGTCGTCCGTGGTGATGAGCAGGAGGTGCCGCGGAGTTCCGAGTTGGAGGTCGCTTCTGCGCCGCCGTCCAACAAGGGACCGGCAGCGGTTCCTCGTCGAGAAACTGGCAGAGCTGGGAGTCGCCCGATTGCTGTGGCTCAAGACGACCCGTGGCAAGAACCGTGTTGCTTCAGGCGCCAAGGTTTTCTCGTGGGTTCTCTCGGCCGTTGAGCAATCTCGGGGCGCATGGCTGATGGAAACCAGTTCTGATCTGGTTGGTTGGAGTGATCTGGCCAGGCCGGTAGTGATATGTCATCCGGGAGGAGATACCGAGGCGCCTCAGGCGCGAACTGTTGTCATCGGTCCTGAAGGAGGTTTCTCCGACGAAGAATTGCCTTCAGACGTTGTCCATTGGGATCTTGGACCAACCATTCTCAGGGTCGAATCGGCGGCCATCGTTGCAGTCGCAAGGCTAATGTCCTGATCGACTGGTCCGTACGCGAAACCGTCAGTGATGGCAAGATCACAACCAGGCGGATAGGATGTGGGCCGGGCTCTTGGGAGGGCCATCCTTGATCGACAAGTTCAACATATCGCTGGGCCAGAAACTGCGCGCCGCCAGGCGGCAGCGAGCATGGTCGCTAGGTGTGGTCGAGTCCAACACCAATGGCGAATTCAAGGCGTCCGTTGTTGGAGCCTACGAGCGTGGAGAGCGTGCTATCTCGGTGCAGCGGTTCGTGCGTCTTGCCGAGATCTACGGAATCGCCGCGTCAGACCTTCTTCCTGTGGTTCCGTCCGACGGAGCTCTGGTGATCGACCTGGATGCGTTGGGAGCTGCCCATTCAGGCGACCTGGTGGAGAGATACCTCGCTGCGATCCAGTTGCTGCGCAAGGATCCAAGTCACTCCGAGATACGCAGAGGAGACCAGGCGATACTTGGCGCACTTTCCCAAACGGTGAAGACAGTTGCCACATCTGAGGGAACGCACTAGCTGAACATCGAAAAGCCGATAAAATGCTCCTGACGCCTCAACGATGGCGTCGTATACCTTGTCCACTGACCAGAGCGAAACGCGTCTGCGTGTCCCCAGCCATCACTTGATGCTGGATCTCATAGGTGAGTCCGATCGGCATCTCCGCCAGGTCGAGTCTCTCTTTCCTGAGGTCCGGTTTGTCGCGCGCGGGGATGAGGTCGTCTTGAGGGGTTCCGAAGAGGACGTCGAGAAGGCTCGAACGGTCCTTGATGAGCTGCTGATCCTGGTCCAGGAAGGCCACGCGCTGGATGAGGGCCGGGTCATCGAAGTCGTGAAGATGGTGCGAGACGAGGTCCCCAGTCCCTCTGGAGTGTTGAGCGACGGGATTCCGGTGGGTCGGGGACGAATGATCCGGCCAAAGACTCACGGCCAGCAGAAATACATCGAGGCCATCAGAGAAAACACTCTGACATTCGGAATCGGTCCGGCCGGCACCGGCAAGACGTATCTGGCCATGGCCGCCGCCGTGGACAGTCTGCTGAACGGAGTGGTCAGACGCATCGTCCTCACCCGACCGGCGGTTGAGGCGGGGGAGCGGCTCGGGTTTCTCCCGGGAGACGTGTCCGCCAAAGTCGACCCGTATCTGCGTCCTCTTTACGATGCGTTGTGGGACATGCTCGGCTCCGAAGAGACTGCTTCGCTCATCGAGCGGGGAACTATCGAGATAGCTCCGCTCGCTTATATGCGTGGAAGGACACTCAACGATGCGTGCGTGATCCTCGATGAGGCGCAGAACACCACGCCGGAGCAGATGAAGATGTTTCTGACCCGTCTCGGTTTCAATTCGAAGATGATCATCACCGGTGATATTTCCCAGACGGACCTGCCAACGGGGCGTCACTCCGGGCTCAGGGTCGTCCGCAGCATCCTCACCGGGATTCCCGGTGTCTCCTTTGTCGAGCTGGGTGCTCGTGACGTGGTTCGTCACCGGATTGTGGCATCGATCGTGGAGGCCTACCAAAGATTCGAGACTGAGGAGCGGTGATGGGCCGGCCAACTGTCGTGCGGATCGCTCTCTTTCTCGCCACCGTCGTGGCGACCTGGGGTGTGCTTTCGATCGGGATCTCCTCCGCCGAAGCGGAGTTGATGGTCGGCCAACCCGCCCCTCAGACCTTCACGGCTGAGAAATCGGAGGATGTTGTCGACTCGGAGGAGACTGCGCGGAGGGAGAAGGCAGCCAGGGACGCCGTGGAGCCCATCCGTGAGCCGGACTCCGAAGTGGAAAGTTCGGTCAACGATTCGGTGAATGCAGTCTTTGACGATGTGGAAGCCCTGGTAGCCGATGATGCACCCACATCCCCGCCAACCTCCATCCCTGAGCTTCCGGCGACAACGACATCGACAACGGGGTCCCCAGACGCCTCCACAACGACCACCATCCTGGCAGCGCCCTCCACCATTGTCGGTGTTGTGTTCCTCGACGTGGACGGTGACGGTGAGTTCAAACCCGACGCTGAGGGCGACCGGGTCGATCAAGGACTCGAGCGGGTCAGTGTTGAGATCACGACGGAAGGTGATATTTCGACGGTGACCACGGGTCCCGGAGGAGTCTGGAGCGTCGAAATCATCACCGGGGCAGCTGTCATCAGCGTGGACGACTCCGATCCGGAGATTCCTGACGGCTGGGTGGTCGACACCGACAACTTGACTCAGTTGATCCTATGTGAGTCTGGTGAGGAGTGTCCCGCCGAGAACATAGGTTTCGCGCCGAGTCTCCGTCCCCTTGTCGACATCGAGACTGCTCTGGCAGCCCAGTACCCCCTACCGGGACCAACAATCAGCTATCTGGCGGCCACCGCTTCCGATGACCTTGTCCGATCCGGGCTCGGCGAGCCGCTTCATCTGCCTACGGTCCGCCAGGCCTCGCTACAGCGAGTCCTCGAGGAGTTTGGCCGCCGCATCGAACCAGACCAGCTACAGGAGGCCAAGGCTCGCCAGAGAACCAGTCCGCCCCTGGTCTTTCACGTCGACACCGGTCAGGATGTTCCCGGTGGGGAGGCTGCGGGCGAGATCGTCGCCACTTTTCTCCAGGCCAACTATCTGATCAACCAGGAGCGGACGGCGGCAAAGCAGGACGAGGCCGCCGCAAATGTGCCGGAGGTGACAGTCACCTATGTCGAGGGTCAGACAATCATCGCCGAGGGTGTGTTGATGGCCCAACTCGACATTGACGCAATCAAGGCTACGACCACGTTGGCAACCACGGAGCAGGCGTCAATGGCAATGCTGGCGGTTATCGCGGTCCTCGTTGCACTCCTGGGGCTCTATTTGGCGAGATTCCGGCTCGAGTTCTGGGCGCGCCCTCGAATGGTGGCGCTTTTCGGAATCTTGATTCTCCTTGCTGGAGCGGCTGTCCGTGGCACCGTCGTGATCCAGGAAGCGACCAGTTGGTACGTCCTACCCGCCGTGGCATTCGGTTTCGTGACGGCAATCCTCTTCGATCAGCGCATAGCGGTGCTGATGGCGCTCTCTGTTGGTGTGCTGACGGCCGTGGGGACCTTGGACGTCGGTATCACCGTTTACGCCGTCCTCGCCGCGCTTGCTCCCATTCCCTTCGTGAGCTCGGTCAGTACCCGGGGAGCCTTCCGCAATGCAGTAGTGCTCTCGTCGCTGGTCGCCGCCGGCATTGCAGCGTCGACGTCGTGGTTCTTCCATGTTGGGCCGAATGACGTACTTCTTCAGATCGTCGGCGTATCGGTGGCGTGGGCGTTCGGGGTTTCGGTGGTTGCCTCCCTGGTTGGTCTTGCGGCACTTCAATTCTTCGAGTCGGCATTCGACATCACTACCACGCTCAGTCTCCTCGATCTGACCGACCGCAACCACAAAGCGCTGCAACTCCTTCAGGAGAAGGCCTTCGGCACGTTCAACCACTCGCTGATGGTGGGAACGCTGGCAGATGCCGCGGCCAGGGAGATCGGGGCGAACCCCCTGCTGGCGAGGGCGATGGCCTACTACCACGACCTCGGGAAGACCGAGAACCCCACCTACTTCATAGAGAACCAGTTTGGGATTCCCAACCCGCACGACGAACTCGACCCGAGAGAGTCGGCCAAGATCATCAGGAGTCACGTGACAGCCGGTGTCGCTCTGGCGCGCCAGTTCAAGATCCCGACCGACGTCACCCAGGGAATAGTCAGCCACCACGGCGATGGCGTTATGCGCTTTTTCTACGAGAGGGCCCGTGAGCAGACCGGTGAGGACGTCGACATAGACGACTTCCGTCACATCGGGCACAAGCCCCGCACGGCGGAGACGGCGATTCTGATGGTGGCCGATTCATTGGAGGCCGCCTGCCGGGCGGTGTTCCAGACCGAGGAGCCCACCCCCGACGCCATCGAGAAGGTTGTCAACCGGGTGATGGACGAGAAGCTTGAAGATGGGCAACTGTCCGAATCCCCGCTGACCCTCGGAGAGCTGACCAAGATCCGGGCAGCCTTCCTGGAGTCACTGGTCGGTCACTACCATCAGCGCATCGCCTATCCGAATTTCCCCGGCAACTGATGGACGAACCGTCCCCGTGTAGAGACAAATCTCCGATTTTCCGCAACGCATCTGTTGCTTGCGCTCTCGAGCACAGGGAAAATCGATGAGTGTGTTCCTGGCTGATGAGCAGTCCGAGCAAATCGGGCTCTCCGACCTGCGTAGCCTGGCCGAGATGGTCCTTTCCGAAGAGGGGTATCCAGAGGACACCGAATTGACCATCCTTCTCATCGATGATGAGGAGATGTCGGAATACAACGAGAGATTCCTGAACCGGTCGGGACCTACCGACGTCCTGGCGTTTCCGGTCGAGGACTTGCTGCCCGGGGTGGTCCCCGAGCATGATCCTCACGGCCCGCCGCTGATGATCGGTGACGTGATTGTGGCGCCCGCCTATATCCGCAGACAGGCGACCGAGAACAGTGTTGCGTTCGAAGACGAGATGGCGCTGATGGTGACTCACGGTGTCCTTCACCTCATCGGCTATGACCACCTGGTCGACGAGGACGCCGAGCGAATGGAGCAAAGGGAGCGAGACCTCCTTGCCAGAGTCGGGAAGGTACGGCGATGACTGTTGCCGTCCTTCTTGTGGCCGTGGTTCTCCTCTTGCTTGCGTTCTGGATCAGAGCTGCCGGAACTGCGGTGACGAGAGTGCCGAGGGCTGATGCTTTGCGTGACGCGTCGGATGGCACCAAAGGAGCGGAGGCCGTCGCCGACATGCTCGACGAGCGTGAGGTGATCTCGCCGGCGGTCGGGGTTGTGGCTTCCGCCCTGCTGATTCTCGGCTCGGTACTGGCAACGGCAGTCCTGGCCTCTGGTCGATCCTTCGAGGTAGCCATGCTTTACGCCCTGGGTGTCGGGGGCACCACCCTCCTTGTTGGTGACCTGGTTCCGCGTCGTCTCGGAAGGCTGAGGCCACATCGTGTCGCCTACCGCTCGGCGTGGCTCTTGAGGTTTTCGGTTGGGCTTGGTGGATGGGCCAACGACCTTCTTCCCGATCCCGAGCGTGGGGACGATGGTGATGACGACAGGGTCGAGGAGCAGGCCGACGAGCACGAGCGCGAGCTGATCGACTCAGTTCTCGAATTCACCGAAACGATTGTGAGAGAGGTGATGACGCCACGACCCGACATGGTCACCGTGCCGATTTCGGCTCCGATCGAGAGACTGATCGGGCTCTCCACCGAGGAGGGTTACTCGCGGTTTCCGGTCACCTCCAACGGTGATGTCGTTGGACAGGTGATCGTGAAGGATCTCCTGTCGATGCTGACAGACGAGACTCGCCCGCGGACACTCGCAGAGGTGATGAGGCCGGTCGAATTCGTCCCCGAGACCAAGCATGCGTCGTCTCTGCTGGCGGAGATGCAGGAGAGCCACACCCATCAGGTGATTGTCGTTGACGAGTACGGCGATGTTGCCGGGCTGGTGACCATTGAGGATCTGCTCGAGGAGCTGGTTGGTGAGATCGCCGACGAGACCGACCTCGAAGAGAGTCTGATTTCGCGCACCAGCGAAGGCTGGGATGTAGATGCCCGTTTGCCGGTGGACGATCTCGTCAAGGCTACCGGGGTCGATTTGCCGGATGAGGAGTGGGATACGGTTGGTGGTTTGGTTCTTGGCCTCGCGGAGAGGATTCCCCAGGAAGGCGAGGTGTTCACTCACGAACAGCTCATCATGCGGGTCAGCCGGATGCAAGGCCGGCGAGTCGCTGAAGTGAACGTGCGGCTGGCAGGTCGGATCGAGGCTGTGTGAAGTCGGGATTCGTGGTTGTTGTCGGGCGCCCCAACGTTGGCAAGTCGACCCTGGTCAACACCATGGTCGGATCCAAGGTGGCGATCACGTCTTCTCGGCCACAAACCACTCGCAACGCCATCCGGGGAGTGGTGACTGACTCGGCCGGTCCCGATCCCGAATACCAGATCGTTCTCGTGGACACGCCAGGCCTTCACAAGCCGAAGACCGAGCTCGGGACCCGGCTCAACTCGCTGGTCTACGGAACTCTCGCCGACGCCGACGTTGTTCTGTTCCTCATCGATGCCACCATGCCGATAGGCCCGGGAGATCGACTGATCGCCGAGCGTCTCGTCGAGTCCGATGCCGACGTCGTCGTCGGGGTCAACAAGATCGACAAGGCCTCCCGTCAGGCAACGATGGTGCAATTGATCGAGGCGGCCGATTGGCCCTTCCAGGACATCTACCCCCTGTCGGCGATCAACGGTGACGGAGTGGCGGAGCTTGTGAAGGAGTTGGTCCGTCGGCTTCCCGAAGGGCCCCGGTACTACCCCGAGGGCATGACGACCGACCAGCCGGAGAGCCTTGTCATCGCGGAGATCGTGCGGGAGAAGTTTCTCGGTCGTCTCAGGGATGAACTTCCACATTCGCTGACCGTTCGCATCGAGGAGATGGACCAGCGAGAGAATGGTCTCATCGACATAAAGGCTGATGTCATCGTCGAGAGGAAGAGCCAAAAGGGGATCGTGATCGGAAAGGGCGGGTCTCTGCTCCAGAAGGCGGGCACCGAGGCGCGAGAGGAGTTGGAGACGATCCTGGGAAGCAAGGTGAACCTGATGCTGCATGTCGTCGTCGAGAAGGACTGGCAGCGACGGCCTCAACTTCTCGATCGATTGGGTTTCGACAAGATGTGAGCAGCTAGACCACTACCGTCGCGGCATGGATCACAGCCGCTATCAATTCCTGCAACTGGACCAACGCCCCGATGGCGTGCTCGTCGTGACCCTCGACAACCCCGGCAAACTCAACGCCATCACGGAGAGGGGGCACGCTGAGTTGGTCGAGATCTGGCCGGACGTCGACGCCGATCCAGATGTGAGAGTTGTCCTGCTGCGTGGCGAGGGTCGTGCGTTCTCCGCCGGTGGTGACTACGAGATGGTCGAAAGTATCTCCAATGATCCTGATACGCATCGTCGTGTTCTCAAGGAGACACGAGAGCTGGTCCGAAACATCATCGAGTGCTCCAAGCCGATCGTGTCGGCTATCAACGGCCCGGCGGTAGGGGCTGGTCTGGCGGCAGGACTCCTTGCCGACATTCCGGTGGCTGCCAGGTCTGCACGGATACTCGACGGGCATTTGAAGATCGGCGTGACGGCCGGGGATCACGCGGCTGTGATCTGGCCTCTGCTGATGGGGATGGCCAAGGCCAAGTACTACCTCCTCACTAACCACCCGATCGACGGAACCGAGGCCGAGCGAATCGGGTTGGTGGCAAGGGTGGTGGAAGATGATGAGTTGCAGACCTTCACCGAGGCTCTTGCCTCGGAGCTGGCTTCAGGGCCTCAGGAGGCAATCCGGTGGACCAAACACACGCTCAACCACTGGCTGCGGATGGCCTATCCGATCTTCGACGCCTCGGTCGCATACGAGTTCCTCGGGTTCAGCAGCCCTGACGCCTTGGAGGGCCTCGCGGCGATGAGAGAGAAGAGGAGTCCCGACTACCGCTAACCCTATCTGAGGGTGTCGGCGGTGTTGGCGAGGTCGAGGTCTTGGACGGTCAGGCCACCTTCGGAGTGGGTGGAGAGGGTGAGGGTCACCTTGTTCCACCGGATGTCGATGTCGGGGTGGTGATCGGCCTTCTCGGCTTCCATCGCGATACGGGTCACGAAACCCATCGACTCACTGAAGTCCTTGAAGGTGAACAGTCTGGTGATCTCCTTGCCGGACCTCGACCAGTCAGGGTGAGATTCGAGGAAAGCGTCGATCTCGTGGTCTGCGACGAGTGTCATGCCGCGAGACTACGCCCGTCGGCCGATACTCTGAGCGACCTCATGGCAATCCGTCACGATCAGGCGATAGTTCTGCGGTCGTACCCGTTTGGTGAAGCAGACCGTGTCGTTGTTCTTCTCAGCCCCAACAGCGGAAAGATCCGAACTGTCGCCAAGGGCGTGCGCAAGACGAAGAGCAGGTTCGGTGGTCGTCTCGAGCCATTCACCCATGTCGACCTGGTTCTCTATGAGGGTCGCAACCTCGACACCATCACTCAGGTAGCCGTCCTGGAGCCCTTTCCGAGGCTCCGGGCGGATCTCGACGCAGTGATAGCAGCGGGGACGATGGTCGAGGCAGCAGACGCCGTGGCCCAGGAGGAAGAGTCCTCGATCCGGCTGTTTCTGCTGCTCCAGAGAGGTCTCAAGGCACTGGAAGCGGGGGAGCGAGGGCCATGATCTGATAACGAGCTTCCTTCTCAAGCTGGCCGCTGTCGTCGGAGTGGCACCCTCTCTCACTCAATGTGCCGCTTGTGGGCGCAGCGAAGACTTGCACCGGTTCTCCTTCGGGGGCGGCGGGGCGATCTGTGACCTGTGCCATGTTGAAGGTGTGGTCAGGCTCCGCGACGGGCTGACGGACTATCTCGCCGCCCTTGCCGACGCCGAGCTCATGGCTCTGCCATCGGGCGACGACGACCTCTCTGGAGAGGCGATGGGAATTGCTCGCCGCTTCGTCGAATACCATCTGGATCGCAAATTGGCCTCGCTGGCGGTCATGGAATGAGCCGAGTGGACACCCCACTGGACACCAGCGTGCTCGATCCGAGTCTCATACCGGACCATGTCGGCCTGATCCTCGACGGCAATGGCCGATGGGCCAACGCCCGCGGGCTTCCCAGGACGGCCGGGCACCTCGCCGGTGAGGAGGCACTCTTCGACACTGTGGAAGGTGCGGTCGAGATAGGCATCAAATGGCTGACTGCCTTCACCTTCTCCACCGAGAACTGGTCGAGGTCTGACGATGAGGTCGAATTCCTCATGTGGTTCAACGAGGACCTCCTTCTGAGACGTCGTGACGACCTCAACGCTCAGGGTGTCCGCATGAGGTTCGCCGGCTACATGGACGACCCGCGCATCCCCGATCGGAACCGGGAGCACATGGCCGACGCCGAGGAGAAGACGAAAGAGAACGATGTGTTGAATCTCGTGTTCGCTTTCAACTACGGCGCCAGAAGGGAGATCGTCGAAGGCGCCCGAATCCTTGCTTCACGGGCAGTATCGGGAGACCTCAGGGTCGCCGACATCGATGAGGACGCCCTCCGAGGCGCTCTCTACATCCCTGAGATGCCGGATGTCGATCTCATCATCCGATCGTCGGGCGAGCACCGTCTGTCCAATTTCCTGCTGTGGCAGTCGGCCTACGCCGAGTTCTATTTCCCCGGCATCCTGTGGCCGGACTTCGACCGTCATGCGCTTCTCGATGCCGTGATCGAGTATCAGTCGAGAGACCGGAGATTCGGTGGGGCAGATGACAGGCCAGATTGACTATGAAGCGACACTAGTGTCCCGTCCGGCTGATCATGTCGCGAATTCGACGGGTCTGAACGCCGCTCGCGGCGTTCTCGTCCTCGACGTAGCTTCGGCTATGCCTGCGTCCTCGGCCTTGCGACCAACGCCCACCCCTCGCCGACTTCATCAACGGAACAACCGGACAGGACACTAGGCCACCGTTCAGAAGACACATGACAGAAGTAACTCTCGACACCATCGCCAACCTCGCCAAGAAGCGAGGTTTTGTCTTTCAGTCCTCTGAGATCTATGGCGGACTCAGGTCTGCCTACGACTACGGACCGCTGGGCGTGGAGCTCCTGAACAACGTCAAGGCCGAATGGTGGCGGTCGATGGTCCAGGAGCGCTCCGACATAGTGGGGCTCGACTCCGCCGTAATCCAGGCGCGGCAGGTCTGGCAGGCCTCGGGTCACGAGGAGGTCTTCACCGATCCGATGGTCGAATGTCGCAACTGCAACAGCCGTCACCGCCTCGACAAACTCGACGACCCCGACAAGTGCCCCACCTGCGGCAAGACCGGCGAGTTCACCGAGCCACGACAATTCAACCTGATGTTCCGTACCCACACGGGGCCTGTCGACTCGGAGGAGAACATGGTTTATCTGCGCCCGGAGACCGCGCAGGGGATCTTCATCAACTTCGAGAACGTGAGACGCACCAACCGTCTCAAGCTGCCGTTCGGGATCGCCCAGATCGGGAAGTCCTTCCGCAACGAGATCACGCCAGGCCAATTTGTGTTTCGGACCCGGGAGTTCGACCAGATGGAAATGGAGTTCTTCTGTCGGCCCGGTGAGGACGAAGAGTGGTTTCAGTATTGGCTCGACAACCGATACCGGTGGTACACCGATCTGGGGATGACCCCGGACAACCTGAGACTTCGTCATCACGAGACTGACGAGCTCAGCCATTATTCATCGAGCACCGCAGACATCGAATATCTGTTTCCGTGGGGGTGGGATGAGCTGGAGGGCATCGCCAATCGCACCGACTTCGACCTCAAACAGCACAGTGAGCACTCCGGTGAGGATCTCCGCTATTTCGATCAGGAGAGCAACGAGCGGTTCTTCCCATACGTGATCGAACCTGCCGCCGGAGCCACCAGGACCACCTTCGCCTTTCTCATCGACGGTTACACCGAGGAGACGGTCAACGACGACACCCGGGTGGTGATGAAGCTTCATCATCGGCTTGCTCCCTACAAGGTGGCCGTTCTCCCGCTGTCGAAGAAGCCCGGAGCTGATCGAACCGGCCGAGAGGGTGGCCGTCGAGTTGCGCAAGAGATGGATGATCGAGTTGGACGTCACCCAATCGATTGGCCGTCGTTATCGGCGACAGGACGAGATCGGCACCCCGTATTGTGTGACGATCGACTTCGAGTCGCTCGAGGATCAGGCGGCGACCGTCAGAGACCGTGACACGATGGCTCAAGACCGAGTCTCGATGGACGGGCTTGTGGATTATCTGGGCGCCAAGCTCGTCTGAGCTCTACAACGGGTTGACCTCTTTGAGCCAGAATATTCGACAGGTGGTCACATGAATCGCTCAGTGGTCGGATGGATCGTTGCGTTTGCCCTCGCCTTCGCCGGATCGGTGCTGGCATGGGTCTGGTTTGCGGGTGGGTCGGGCGAGCCGTCAGCTGAACTGACCACTCCGACCATTGCCGGCGCGGCCACGACAGCGGCAGCCGGCACCTCGAGGACCTTTGTGATCGACCCGTTGCGAAGTGTCGCCGGCTTCGAGATCGACGAGATTCTCCGCGGATCTCCGAACCGTGTGTTCGGCCAGACAGACCAGGTGGTTGGTCAGGTTCAGGTTGACCTTGCTGACCTGAGTACGGTTCAGCTCTCTCAGATCGTCGTCAATGCCAGAACCTTCAGAACCGACTCCGAGAGACGCGACCGGGCGATCAGAGGCCCGATCATCCTCAACTCGGCCACCGACCAGTTTGAGCTGATCACCCTCGACGTCGATCCGGCGACGGGGCTGAGCGGCAGCGTCCAGCCGGGAGACGTGTTGAGCTTCAGCCTCGATGGAGACCTCACGATCAAGGGTGTCACCAAAGAGGTTGTCTTCGATGTCGAAGTGATCCTCTCAGATGGGTCAACCATTGAGGGCTCGGTGACAACAATCGTGCTGCGCTCAGACTTTGGCATTGGGATCCCAAACGTCCCCGGGATCGCCGATGTCAGCGACGAAGTCGTGCTCAGTCTCAGCTTTGTGGCAGTGGCCGGTTGAGCAGGTGGCGGCGATCCTTATGATCGGTGCCGATGACAGACAGAGGAGACATCGATCGGGTCAGGGAGGCGACCGACCTCGTTGAGTTGGTCTCCGAAGTGACCAAAGTGAAGAAGTCCGGCAGATCGGTGATGGCCGTCTGCCCGTTTCACGAGGAGAAGACCCCTTCGATGTCGGTTGATCGGGCTCGTGGTCTGTATCACTGTTTTGGCTGCGGTGAGGGCGGAGATGTTTTTTCCTTCGTCGAGAAGACCCAGGGCGTCGATTTTCGGGACGCTCTGGAGATGCTTGCCCGCAAGGCCGGAATCACCCTGGTCCAAGATCCTGACGCCGCCCGGAGACGGGGACGGAGGGAGGCAGCGGTCGAAGCGATCCGACAGGCTGCTGACGTCTATCACACGCGGCTGAAGAAGTCCGCGGAGGCCGGCCCGGCCCGGGCCTACCTAAGAGGCCGCGGATATGACGTCGACCTGATCGATGAGTGGAAGATTGGTTTCGCCGGAGTCGACTGGGACACCCTCGTCAAGGCTCTGGGGACCGCCGGAGTGGGCGATGGAGCGATGCTGGACGGAGGACTGGCCCGTCGAGGGCGACACGGTCTGTACGACGTGTTTCGTGGACGGCTGATGTTTCCCATTCACGATGTCCGGGGCGACCCCATCGGGTTCGGCGGCCGTCTGGTTGACGACGTTGATCGGGACTCGACCAACAATCCTGATGCCAAGTACGTGAACTCCGCCGAGTCGATCGTCTACCACAAGGCCAATGTCCTTTTCGCTCTCGACCGCGCCCGCAAAACCATTGCTGCTGAAGGCAAGGCCGTGGTCGTCGAGGGCTATACCGATGTCATTGCGATGCACCAGGCAGGAATCGACACCGCGGTGGCAACGTGTGGAACGGCCCTCGGCGACAGTCACTTCGACTTGCTCCGACGCTTCAGCGAAAAGGTGGTGCTGGCGTTCGATTCCGACGAGGCGGGGGCCAAGGCTGCTTTGCGAAGCGACGAGCTGAAGTCGCCGTTCCGTCTCGACTTGGACCTGCGGGTGGCGGTGATGCCTGATGGCCTCGATCCGGCGGATCTCGTTCAGGAGGGGCGCAACGAGGAACTCTTGAAGGCGGTCGATGAGGCCCGGCCTCTTCTCGAGCACCGGATCGAGCATGAGGTGGCCAAGCACGATTTGAGTGGCCCCGAAGGCCGTGCCCGAGCACTTCATGCGGCCGCGGCACAACTGGCCCGCGTCAACGACGAGATCGCTCGTCGGGAATACAGCCGGTTCGTGGCTCGTCTGATAGGTGTGGATCTGACAGCGGTCGACCAGGCAACCCGGAGTCGAGGACGACGTGTTCCGGCCAGGTCGGATCGGCCCGAGCGGCCGCTGGACCGAGCCGAATCCGAGTTGCTCCGCGTGGTCCTGACCAACCCCCCGGACATGGGTGAGATCTCCCCCTCGGATTTCCATGATGAGAGACTTGGCGCTGCCTTCACGGCGATTTCCGGCGAGCTTGCTACCACGGTGCCCGGGTCACCGGTCGATATCTCAACGGTGTCTGACCCCGATACTCAGGGGCTCTTGCGGTCGTTGGTGCTGGATAGTCGCCCGTTGCCCGAATGGGCAGAGATGGAAGCCAGAGTGCGGGGGAGACGGCTGGATTCCGAGATCGCCGAAATCGAAGACCAGCTCCGTTCCCTCGACAGCGAATCAGAACACCATTCCGAAACCCTCCGGCACTTGATAGCCTTACAGCGGGAGAAACGCTCGTTAGGCGAGGAATGACTCAAGAACTCTCGGATGTCACCAGCGCCCTCATCAAGAGAGGCAACCACAGAAGCTTCTTGACGATGGCCGAGGTGCAACAGGAGTTGGAGGATATCGAGGCGCCTGGAGAGGCTTTCGAGAAGGTGGCCGACGAGCTGCGCTTGAAGGGGATCCGTCTCGTTGAAGAAGGACCGGCGGTGACCGAGGAGGTCATCGAGGTCAGCCAGATCTCGGTTTCGGATCCGGTGCGTCTCTACCTGAATGAGATCGGGCGATATCCGCTGCTCACCGCTCAGCAGGAGGTGGAGTTGGCCATGCAGATGGAAGCTGGTCGCCGCGCATTGGAACGTCTCGAGGGTGATGATCCGCTGGCCGACGAGGATCGGACCTTCCTGGACCACGAAGTCGATATCGGCGAGGCGGCTCACAAGCAGTTGGTCCAATCGAACCTTCGGCTCGTGGTTGCCCTGGCGCGTCGTTACGTGGGAAGGGGCATGGCGCTGCTCGACCTCATCCAGGAGGGCAATGTCGGGCTGATGCGTGCCGTGGAGCGGTTCGACTACCGCCGGGGATTCAAGTTTTCCACCTATGCCACATGGTGGATCCGTCAGGCAATCTCCCGGGCCATTGCCGATCAGGGCCGGACGATCCGCATGCCGATCCATGTGCTCGATGCGGTGAACAAACTGACCCGGACCCAGAGAGAGTTGACCCAGGTTCTCGGTCGGGCACCGACGGTTGATGAGCTGGCCGGTGACCTCGACCTCGAGGTCACCAGGGTGGCGGAACTCCGCCGTATCGCTTTGGACACCGTATCGCTGGAGACACCGGTCGGTGAAGACAATGGAGGGACACTTGGAGATCTTGTCGAGGATGTCGACTCTGACAAGCCTGCCGACGTTGCTGCGTTCTCGTCTCTGCAAGGCGAGTTGGCTCAGGCTCTCGAAGGACTCAATGACCGCGAGCGCCAGGTGCTGATCATGCGGTTCGGCCTAGCCGACGGTCGCATGAGGACTCTCGAGGAGGTCGGTTCTCACTTCAACGTGACCAGAGAGCGAATTCGACAGTTGGAAACCAAGGCTCTCGCCAAACTGAGACACCCCGACAAGTCGGGCAAGCTAGAGGGGTTTCTCGAAAACTCCTAGTGGTCTGTCGCATAAATGGTGTCAGGGAGACCCGGCAATCACTTGTAAGACTGGCCACTAGCGCTCTTTCGGGTCCGTCACCCAAACCTCGAGACGCAGGTCCTTGGTGAACGCCCGACCGGCGACCATCGTCACGATCACCGCCGCCGCGACTCCAACCGATCCAAGCACCAGATAGGTGATCACCAACTGCACCAGAACGGCACTCATCGGCTCCGCTCCTGCGAGGAGCATGCCGGTCATCGTGCCTGGAAGAGCGATGAGGCCGATCACTTTGGTTCGCTCGATCTGAGGGAGCAAGGCGTTGCGAACAGCGGAACTGGTTACGACCCGGGAGGCTCCCTGTCTATCGAATCCGAGCGCGAGCAGGGCTTCAACACGGTTCCGATGATCGATGAACTCAGTGGTGACCGTGTCCGCTGCCTGGACAGCGGCGGGAAGGGTGTTGCCCAGCGTGATACCGGCGATCACTACGAGAGTGACCGGCGCCAGCTCGAACACTCCCAATCCGAAGAGGAGGGCCAGGGTCACACCTACGGCGCCTGTGAGCGCACCGAGGGCGTAGACGCGAAGACGAGGAATCTGTCTTGTGCGTCTTGCTACCACTTCCGCTGAGAGAACCGTCATCCCGATCACCCATGCCCAGGCCCAGACAAGGGCCTGCGCCGACTCGAAGATGAAGCCGAAGAGGAGCCCAACGGCGAGCAGCTGGATCCCGGCGCGAAACGACGCCCAGGCTATGGAGCGTTCGAACCTGAGCCCTTTCCAGACCGAGACCGCGATCGCCACCCCCACCAGCGAGAGTGATGCGATTACCTCGACCCAGCCCATGTCTCCGGTCACCAAACCGCCTTCCGTCCTTATGGGATCGTGCCACAACCTGTGTGGATTGGCAGATCATGGCCAACTCGGACTACGGAACATCGGTTGGTATCCTCTCCTGGCCCTTCGGCGCCATTCCGCGGTAGCTCAATTGGCAGAGCAGTGGACTGTTAATCCATTGGTTGTAGGTTCGAGTCCTACCCGCGGAGCAGCCCCTCACATGGGGAATCGGTCAATGTGCTCGACGAGACAGGCAGAATCGGCGGTGTGCGTGACTGCTCAATCTCACTCCGGCCCGCGTCGTCTCGCTCCATTTCGCGTGTCTCGTGGCCCAGACGCGGCCCGACTGCGGCCCAGACGCCCACACTCTGAGAGGAGCTTCAGAACTTGACCTGGGCGGGATCCGGACCGTCTCGCAGTCGCAGGTATCTACCTCGAAGTCAACTATGCAGTCACCGCATCCCTGGGGCGCAGCCCCAGAGACCACGGGTCACTGCTTGGACATGGTGTGTCGAGCCTCGGCCTCCGCGTCTCTTATCGCATCACCCGACAGGTCGAATATCACCGATTTTATGGCGCCACTGAATCGGAACGGGGGCTTGTAGCTCTCGTGGTCGACACTGTCGCCATAGTCATAGCCAATGCTCATGCCTTCAGCGGAGAATAGGAGTGGAACCGTGACATCCATCTCGACCTCACCTACTGGTTCCCCATTGAGGAATAGCCTGCCTATCCCAGGCGATCCGTTGCCTTGGCGAATATCGGGCTCTCCGGTCACCTCAAACTCGTAGACGACCTTCGCATCCCCTTCCGGCATTGCCTCCGTGGAGTCGATTCTGAACATCTTGCGCCCCAGATAGTTGTAGACGTAATGGAGCATCCCGTGTTTGATGAACAGGGAGTAGCCACCGGTATGCGCCCCTGATGCGACGATGACCCCGTCTGCGCCACCACTCGGGATGGTCAGTTCGGCTTCGATCACATGCGAACGGTTGTAGATGAGCGGCTGGCTCAGAAACGGCACGGGCGAACCAGGAAAGTAGACATACCGGTCCCTCGGTGCCGTCGTCTGCGGACGAGGGAACCCGAACCGCTGAGCAACAGTGCCCTGTAGCGGTAGCACGTTGTACTTGTCGGCCTCCTCCCACCAGATGCCGATCAGTTCCTGCAACTTCTCGGGATACTCCGAAGCAACATCGTGGGCCTCCGCCGGATCATCATCCAAGTTGAACAGCTGCCAGCTCTTCTCCAACTCCTCCAGGTCAGTGGCGGTGATGGGATCACCAAAGCGGTGCCCATTCTTAGCTCCAGTTGCATAGTCGGGTCCGGGCCAGCCGCACTCGGCCCTCCAACCGTCTTTGTAGATGGAGCGGCATCCGAACATCTCGAAGTACTGCACCTGATGGTCCGAATCCACGTCAGCATCGTCGATCGTGTTGGCCAAGCTGACACCCTCCATAGGGTCCTGTTCCACTCCCTTGATGGTGTCCGGAGGGTCGATGCCGAGTAGGTCGAGCACGGTTGGCACCATGTCGATGGCGTGACCATATTGGTGTCGCACCTCTCCCCGGCCCTCAAAACGCGCCGGCCACGAAATGGCGAACGGATCGGTGGTGCCGCCACGGAACGTCTCCTTCTTCCATCGACGAAACGGTGTATTCCCAGCATGAGCCCAACCCCATGCGTAATGGTTGTAGGTCTCAGAACTGCCGAGCTTGTCAAGCATCGAAAGGTTGATTTCGAGACTCTCCGGTTTGAAGTTGAAGAAGTTGTACTCGTTGAGACTTCCCACATCGCCACCCTCGGGGCTTGCGCCGTTATCAGAGATGAACATGATCAACGTGTTGTCGAGCTCTCCGATCTTCTCCAAGAAGTCGAGGATCCGCCCAAAGTGATGATCAGTGAACGACTGGAAACCGGCGTACACCTCCATCATCCGGGTATAGAGATCCTTCTCCTCCTCCGAGAGGCCGCTCCATTCCGGAACGTCGGGGTCGCGTGGCGAGATTTCGACGTCGTCGGCGAAGATTCCAAGCTTCTTCTGGTTGGCAAACACCACCTCGCGATAGTCATCCCAACCCATGTCGAACTTACCGTCGTACTTGTCTGCCCACTCCTGAAAGATGTGGTGGGGAGCATGCCCGCAACCGGTGGCATAGTAGAGGAAGAACGGTTTGTCCGGTGCGTTGACGTGGGCGTCGCCGATGAACTGAATTGCCTTGTCCGCCAGATCGGCTGAGAGGTGATAGCCCTCCTCGGGGGTGGCCGGTGGGTCCACAGAATGGTTGTCGTAAGTGAGGTCGGGGTACCACTGATCCGTTTCACCCGGGAGGAAACCATAGAAACGCTCAAACCCCCGGCCGCTCGGCCACGTGTCGTACGGTCCAGCCGGAGTTGCCTCGGTGGCGACGCTCAAATGCCATTTCCCGACGGCGTAAGTGTTGTAACCCTGGTCCTTCAAGATTTCAGCCAGAAACCCATGTTCGAAGGGCACCCGACCGTTGTAGCCCGGAAACCCGGTCGACCATTCACTAATAGACCCCAACCCACTCGAATGGTGATTCCGGCCGGTGAGAATGCAGGCACGGGTCGGCGAGCAGAGACCAGTCGTATGAAAGTTGGTGTAGAGGACACCTTTGTCGATGACACGTTGGAGATTCGGTGTCTCGATCAAGCCGCCCCAGGGGGACAACTGGCCGAACCCGGTGTCGTCAAGAACATAGAACAAGACGTTGGGTGCATCCGCTGGGGCGCGGCTGGGCACAGGCCAAGCTTCTTTTGAGTCCTCAACCGTTCTTCCAAGGACACCAGGAAACTCGGTCCCAGGCGTGTACTCCACGAGCTCATTCACTTCTTCAGCCATGCCACAGCTCCTAGGTTGTGATTTCTCGTAATCATTGTTGATCTCGCTCTATCCGCTGAGATAAGGCCCGAAGCCCACAAATCGAAATACCTTCCCTTCTAGGTGTTGCCTAGAGCTCTTGTCGCGTGCTCGAGAATGGGTCAAGATCGTGTTCACTGATGATTGACTATAAGGAGGAGAAGAATGGTGCTCGCGCAAGAGAGAAGCATCGATCCAAGTTCGTTGGAGTTGACTGACCTGATCCTGGCAGCTGTTGTGGTGGTTGTCGCAGGAGTGGTTGCCGGGTGGCTGAGACGGCGCATACGAAAACAACTAGGGCAATACGAGGGTCTCGACGAGAACATGCCTCGCCTACTTGGTCAAGTTGCGGGCTGGACGGTCATGCTCGTTGGGATCCTGTTCGCTCTTGGCGTTCTGGGATACGACATTGGTGTCGCCGTACTAGCCGTCCTTTTTGTTGCCGGCATGTTGGCGTTGGCCGGCAAGGGAGTCCTCGAGAATTTCGCCGCTGGGATGCTTCTCCAGATTCGAGCACCCTTTCATGTCGGTGATCGCATAGAAGCCGGCGGTTTCAGCGGGACTGTCGAAAGGATCGACGGTCACGCGGTTGTGATCGAGACGGACGACCACCGCACTGTTCATTTGCCAAACAGGCAAGTTGTCGATGATCCGATTGTCAGCTACACAAGTATGCCCATACGGCGGTCGGAGGTCGATGTGGGCGTTGCGTACGACACAGACATATCCGCAGTTCAGGCTCTGCTCGCCGAAGCCACCGCCCGGGTTGACGGTGTTCTACGGGAGAAGACGCCTCAGGCGTTCATTCATGAGTTCGCCGATTCCAGTATCGGGATCACCATCCACTTCTGGCACGATGATGGTCGACGGATAGAGGTTCGTGCACGCGTCGCCGAGGCCATCAAGGAGACACTTGACGCCGCCGGAATCGAGATCCCATTTCCTCAGCGCGTTGTGACGATGGAGGCTGCCCAGTGAGCCCTATGCACGGCTTCGACTACTCGCCCAGAATCCTGGCCTTTTCAGCGGCAAACTCATCTTCGGTGAGGATCCCCGAGTCCAGAAGTTCTTTCGCTTTCTTGAGCTCGTCGTATCTGTCCACCTCGGGTTCTGCAGGCGGTGGAGGCGGTGCGTACTCAGGCTCGCTGTAGGCCGGCTCGTCGTACATGGCCTCTTGCCTTCGGCTGACCCGACGAGAGGTACGTCTGGCCGTTCGGCGAGACGTACGTCTTGCGACTCTTCGGGAGGCCCGTCTTCTTCGACCGATCATGTGTCTCCTATCATGACAGCCTGTTCGGACACGCTACCTAGCCTTCTTCGACATCTCGGAGGTCTTCTTCGACCTCGTCGGCTTTGTCCTCGAGTTCGTCTTCGGTCTTGTCTACTTCGTCCTCTACAGGACTACATGCTGTTGCACTGAACACAAGGGTCAACCCAAGGGCGCCCGTCGCGATCGTCTTACGGAATCTCATACTTGGGGGTGAGCTTACCGTCGAAAGTCACCCGCTGGCAGGTTTGATGCCAGCCCCCGAATCCGCACCAGATCGACCGAATCGGAGGAATACCGCGGTGCTGATCCGCCGAGCAACCATCATCACAACGACCAGAACCAAGACATACAAGAAACCTCCCAGATCGACGTCGTCTTCGAAGATGACGTCGACTATCTCGAGGATCGCAATCTTGCTGAAAAACAAGATGGCCCACGCCGACAGCCAGAACCCGACGCGGGCGCCTGTCCCCTCCCTCTCGCTGAAGTAGCGTTTTAGACGATCGACGAGCAACTGAATCAAGTCGAGCAAACCCTTCATCACGACTGCCGTCAACAACGACACGGTGAACGAGGAGAAGACGATCTCGTCGACAAATTCCGCGAAGAGATTGAGCACCACCGTGAAGGTGAGTACGTCCATCATGAAGTCGACGTAGTACAACTGCGCCCTAGTGAGTTCACCTTTTGGTTTCAGCAATTGTGTTCACCTTTCGCTTGACACTTCGGCGCCGGCCACTCAGGGCTGAGTGCTCGAGACCCCGTCGACATGCCTCCCCTGTTCTCGTGTGCAGAGCTCGAGCGTGGTCGATGATAAAGCCCGATACGATGCACTGCGAGAGACACGCGACAAGGGCCTTCATGGAGGCTTGTCCGATCCTTCAGGTCTGAGTCGACACGAGACGCTCAATCGAAGTGCCTATTGAACGAAGCCGGAGCAGTCACGGGAGTTGTTTCTGCGTTCGAAGCCGGTATCAGGCTCTCCGCGCCTTGTTCCGATTCTCCCGACGAGGAAAGCGCAGCCATTCTCGGTGAGCCACGGTACGCGTGCACCGCTATGCTGCCGGTCTTGCCGATTGCGGTGTCCTCGCAGACAGCGATCAATTCACCTCGTTGGCAAGCTTTTCAATTTCGCGCCGCTTGGGGCGACGTCATCTAGCAAAGGGAGTGTTTATGACCAGCGAATACAGTGGGTCAGCGGTCGGATGGTCGGCGTTTGCCGGAATCATGCTTGTCGTGATGGGCGTTTTCGACATCATTCAGGGAATCGTGGCGTTATTCAACGATGAATTCTTCGTCCTAACAAGCGAATACGTCTTTAAGTTCGACATTACGACCTGGGGTTGGATCCACCTGGCCGGAGGAGTTGTCCTCGTGCTTTCCGGCATTGGGATCTTTTCTGGGAATGTGGCGGCCCGCACGGTTGGTGTGATCGTTGCTGGTCTCGCCGTTGTCTGGAATTTTGCTTGGTTGCCGTACTACCCGATCTGGTCGATCATCGCCATTGCGATTGCGGTTACAGTGATTTGGGCGCTGACCGTCCACGGGCGGGATATCGCTGAAGATAGATGACAGATCCGTGGGTTCGGTCGAGGCCCTAGGGCATTACTCGATTGCGACCAACGCGCCTATTGTCTCAACCGGGTAGTAGGCCATGATTGGTCAACATAGTGTCTGGCAATTGGAGCTTGACACTCCAAAACGATGGAAGGAATGGGAATGAAGAGAATTGCCGTCTTAGCAATGGTGGCACTGATGGTCACGGTATTACCCGTGGCAGCAGGCGCGTTAACAGACGAAGAGGCGGCTGCTCTGCTGCTGTTCGGGGACAAGATTGATGCTCTTGACGGAGCAGATGCTGCTGAGTGGGGGGAGGCGGCTGCTGAAGTTGAAGCAGCCCTTGCGGCTCTCAAGGAGATCCTTCCCGACCTGGACTATGCAGACATCGATGCGGCAGTCGCCGCCCTCGGAGCTGCCATAGAAGGTGGGGACCTTGCCGAGATGGAGGCTGCCGCTGCACTGTTAGCGGATGCCTTTGCTGCTCTCGAGGCTGAGGCTGAGGCTGAGGCAGGCGAGACTCCTGAAGGTGGCGTTTCGACTGGGGCAGGTGGAACCGCTGGAAGCGACATGGTCCCACTGGTCGTGTTCGGTGCCGCGCTTACGGCTCTTGGACTGGCAGGCGTCTTCTCGCTGAAGCGACGCAACCAGAACTAAAACAATCTGCGGTAATCTGCAGGCCATGATGAAGCGCCGTAGTCGGCTCCTTCTACTTGGCTTCGCAGTAACCCTTGCCGTCTCCGGTTGCACCTCCATAGAAAGAGGCGCAACCGGAGACGTTCTGGCCATGGCGGAAGTCGCCCAGCCGGACTCTGCAACCACAACCCTCGGAGTCGTTGAGCAAACCACTGCGCTGTCGCAAACACCCGTTGGTGAGCCTTCGGTTGACACACCTAGCGTGGTCGAACGAGTGCTTGCAGCAGATGTCTACCCGGTCCGTGTTCTGATTCCCGAAATCGGAGTGGACGCCGACATCATCGATCTCGGGTTGAACGAGGACGGCACGCTGGAGGTTCCTAAGGACTTCGGGAAGACCGGCTGGTACACCGGTCGCTCAGTACCGGGAGACGTCGGACCCGGTGTTGTGGTCGGTCACATCGACTCCACGACCGGACCCGCAGTCTTCTACCGCCTGCGGGACCTCGAAGTCGGACACACCATTGAGATTCACCGCTCCGACGGAGTGATTGCCCTGTTCAAAGTGAGCGGCACGGAATTGGTACTCAAAGACGAGTTCCCCACCCAACAGGTTTACGGGTCAACTGCAGAACCCACCCTCCGACTCATCACCTGTGGCGGCAGCTTCGACCGGTCGGTCCAGTCGTACAAAGGCAACCAGATTGTCTATGCCGAGCACATCGGCAACATCCTGCCGACTCGGAGTGCGGACCGCGCTGACACCGGATAAGTGATTCTTACTATTCGGTTAGGCCAATTCCGCCTTAGGCGACCCGGTTCCGCCAATGCCAGCCGCCCCGAAGAAGCGTGGTGATGTCACCCAGAAATGCCAGACCCACCCAAATCCAGCCATACCCCAACACTTTGCCGGTAGGCGCAACAAGGACCCAGACGAGGGTTGTGCTTGGGAGGAACACGAACCCAAGGACCGGTATCCAAGCCGCCGAAAATGCCGCCTGCCAACGAGAAGCATCAACGATCCACCAAAAGATGATCGCTGCCCTGGTGCTGACAAATAACAGAATTACGAAGAGACAACCCATAGCCCATCACCATACTCAGGTAGATCCGCCTGCTGCTTCGGGCGGCGGCTGGAAGATCCCCTCGGTTTCGGCGTCTACGGACTGACATCACCACCACCTTCCAGGATTAGGAACGGTCTACATGAAGTTGCGAACCGGCAATAGGCCTAGAACAGAATCGGCTACCCGCTGACCTGTACTCCGAGCAGGTTGCCGAGTTAGAGACTCGTCATCGCCGATCCAGCGGAGCCTGCCATCCGACCCAATCTCGATCTTCCAGGCGTTGTCTGACGAGGTGACTGGCGGTGGCCCTTGGCTGACGCGACATGAGAACTATGGGAGCTAGTGGGTTCGCGCTCTCGGCTTTGGGACTAGGTTCCCCAATCGTCCGTGTTAGGAGGGCAGGAAGTGGGCGTTGGGAAAACCAAACGATGAACGACGCCGTTGCGGTTGGAATAGCGCTGGTCGTCCTTATTGGCCTGGCTTGGGTTCTGTATCGCCCCAAGATCCAGCAGTCGAAGCGTTACCAGGCGATGGTCGTGCCGCTCGCCAACATCATGGATGTCGGGTTTATCGTCATGGCCCCAGCTGTGATCCTGTTGGCGGGCTACTCGGCCCCGCTAGTCATGCTCGGCATTTGTCTTTTGGCGATCGGAGCGGGGTTCGCCATTGCCTACAACATCCGCCACTACGAGCCCCTCGAAGCGACCAACGACAAGGTCAACTTAGTCGGCCGCACTGCCCGGTGGGCTCTGACGCTCGCCTCGGTCATCAATATTGCCTACTACACGTTGCTGCTCGTCACCCTTCTACTGTGGCCCCTCGGCGCTTACACCGAAACCACTCTTGCCGTCGTCGGAACCGTTCTGCTCGGCACATTGATCATCATTGGGATGGCCGGCGGGATGGACCGACTCAACAATCTCGCCGACAAGACCACGGCGTTCAACATCTCCGCCGTCGTCGCCGTTGTCGTTGCCTTCATCGTCTACAACATTCAGGAGGCTCTCGGCGGACGCTTTGACCTTCCCCCCACCGACTCAGCGATCAGTGGGGAGGATGTCCGCAAGATCATCGGATTGTTTGCCATAGTCCAGGGGTTCGAGGCAGCCCGCTACATCGGTGGCAGATTTGCTGGCGAGTTGCGCATCACAACGATGCGGATAGCCCAGGTGGTATCGACGGTCGTGTTCGTCGCCCTGTTGGCATCCGTTCTCATCCTGTTTGTGGCAGTCGAAACCGACTTCAGCGGCACCTCCATTTTCGTCGTGGCCGACGAGGTAGGTGACTTCATGCCGTGGCTGATCCTGCTTGCCGCCATCGGTAGCCAAACGTCCGCCATCATCGGCGCCACCTCCTCCCGCAGCGACATGCTCGTCGGCCACAAAATAGGCCGTCGCTGGACCTTCCTCATCCTGTTGCTACCAGCCATCGTCATCTTTCTACTCAGCGACATCACTCAGGCGGTGGCCCTGGCTTCCCGGGTGTTCGCCGCCTACTTCGTCCTCCAAGCCGTTATCGCTTGGATACTCGCCCGCCGGGCTCAGAATTGGGGGGCTGTGGCTGGGTTCACCGGGATAGCCCTCGTCATGAGCACCATCACCATCTTCGGCCTGCCGCTCTGAAGAGCGGGACCTATTTAATAGTTAGAGCTTTCGCTATCGCATCGCGCTAGCCGCCAACTAACACGTCGCCTGGCAAGCAAGCTACGAGGGAGACCACCCACGAAGGTTTTCACTTCCTCGAGCCAACCCGTGTAGCAGCACCGCACATAACGGCACTTATGTACGCCTGATCACGGGTTGGCGAGGGTCGCATATTGCGACCAGTTGTGCGCTCACCTGTAGAGCCTGACTAGGAGGAGCCCGAGCCCCGCTTGCCCTTGGGAGCCTCTCGCTTCGCCTTCTTCTCGGCGCGCTTCTGCTTGAGACTTCTTGTTGCCGCCTTCTTGGTGTTCCTGCCGCCCTTGTCTTTGTTGCCCATTAGTGCCTCCAGACCGGCTAGCCCCGACAATACGCTCCGAGGCCGCAAATCGCAGCACTTATGGGCGGTTCGAACAGCAGATAACTGTGCCGTTTCGGTGAGACGTGACCTGGGGTTATGCGACCGAGCACAGCGCTTGAGCCGTGTGGACTGTTAATCCATTGGTTGTAGGTTCGAGTCCTACCCGCGGAGCCTCAGCCTCAGAATCACCTTGTAGCAACTGGTGATATTGGGTGGTCCACCTCTTCACCTGGGGAAGAAGCCACCCACCGTCGTCGAACAGTTGAGAGGCCTCGAGAGGGAAGGGCTCGTCCGCCAGGACGGCCACCGCGGCCCCTGGAAGAAACCCCCTAATTCAGCTAAGTCCCCTAACTCCACCGAACCTGAATTAGGTGACTTAGGCAACTTAGGGCAACTCTGGGATGAGGAAGAGTGATCGATACGGAAGAACCGTCAGGAGGGTTTCGCAGCAGCCATGGGATTTGAGCCCGCGACCTTCGGGTTATGAGCCCAATGCCTGCCGTCTGCCTAGTGACATCCAGTGACGCCGAATCACTCCTGATCTGGGCCTTCGCGCCATGTTGTCCCTTCTGGTGCTGCCGTGTGATCGTTCGATCGTCACAGTTCCGTTAGAAGTTCCGTTAGAAGTTCGACAAAGAGCGCGCCTCCTTTCGCCTTCGGGGGGCGAGCGGCACCCGGCCCAACCCATGATGGCCTGGACAAACCAGATCGTCACCCGATTGGCGGCGTTCGAACCAGGGACTCTTCCTCGTGTCGGATCCTGCGTATTTCAAACAGATGGGAGGCTCGAACTCGGGTCCGGACTCAGTACCGGTTGACATGAAGGGCTGGCTCAAAAACTCGATCATTGCCGTAGCCAAGTTCGAGGCCTCTGGGCCGAGTTGCGGCAGAGACACGTTCTGATCTGATGTCCGTTTGGTAGGTTCTTTTCGTGCCGTTGACCAGACCTGAAGAGAAGTCGCTAGTCGAGCGATATCTGCCAATGGTGGGGTGGCTGTCCGACTACGACTGGGGTGAGAGTCTCCGTTGGGATCTGATTGCGGGTCTCACGGTTTGGGCCTTACTGGTCCCTGAGGCGATGGCATATGCTGGGATCGCCGGCGTCCCGCCCGAGGCCGGTCTGTATACCGCCCCGCTGGCGTTGATCGGATACGCCATCTTCGGCAGTTCCCGTCAGTTGTTCGTGGGTCCAAGTTCGACGGTCGCAATCTTGTCGGCGGCAACGGTGGGCGGTCTCGTTGCCTCGGATGCAGCGACCTTCTGGGAGGCCACGTCCTGGTTGG
>PVMK01134787.1_pt1 | contig 36793 bp, 41 predicted proteins | sample 1853481 | NCBI WGS metagenome assembly PVMK01 (sample SAMN08533507, study PRJNA380276) | Marine sediment metagenome, whole genome shotgun sequencing project. | reverse complement strand
AAATGGTGGGTGATACCCACCCTACATAATCTCATCAGACGACCTTATTGAGGGTTCCCCCTCAACACATCTCATTCACCGAATTCTTCTATATCAGAAGACCCTATACCATCCGCCCAATCGATGGGATACAAACCTTTCTTTACATACTGATGAAATGACGACTGCGGCCAATCCTGCACTCGTCCGACCAATCCATGTTTGACAGGATTGTAGTGAATATAGTCCAGATGCCTCCGATAATCATTTTCATCGCGAATGCTATGTTCCCAGAATCGCCGTTGCCAAATACTCGCTTCCCGCTTATGCCGACGCGAAGTAGGCCCACGATTTCCTCTTTCAGAATATTCTTCACCTGCTTCGAAAACCGAGACTTAATCAATCCCCAGCGTTTCGAATAATCCGTCTCGCCTTCAGGCAGCGTCCAAATGCAGTGCAGATGATCAGGCAAATACACCCACGCATTTTGAGTGAAGGGAAGATCCGCTCTGACTTCTTTGATTACCGTGCTGAGGACACTCTGACACAAGGGATTTGCCAGAAACCGTTGACGATGATAGGTCACGACCGTGAAGAAATACGTTCCACCGGGTATTCTCGCTCGTCTATATTTCGGCATAAGAAAAATCGGCGGGCAATGCCCGCCCTACCTTTTCCAACATCCTGTCGTAGGGTGGGCATCGCCCACCTTTTCAGAATTCTTCGGCGGGCGGTTTCCGCCCTACGATTTTTTTGTTGCCAGGTCTACGAGGATGCCTTCGCGGAGGCCGTAGTCGCTAACGAGGCATGTTTGTAAATCGAAGTTCTCCATGAGCCGGCGAAGGATCGTCGTGCCTGCGACGATGACATATTCACGGCCTGGTTCCAGGCCCGACATATTTAATCGCTCTGGGCCGGTTTTTTCGATGAGATCTTTCTCCAGTTTTTTGACTGTCGAAAGCGTGAGTACATAGTTATGGACTCGGGTTCGGTCATATTGATTGAGACTCTGGGCCATGGCTGCAAGTGTGGTGACGGTGCCGGCGGTTCCTACGAGTGGGATGTTTGGCATTTGTCCAAAGGCCTCTTTCACTGTAGCCAATTGTTCATCAATACAGGCTTCGGCCTTTTGCAAGTCTTCCGCTGATGGCGGATCATGATGGAAGACTCGTTCCAACAATCGCACGACGCCGAGTTCTAACGATATCACTAAAGGAGATTGCCCTTTTCGATCGAGAATACATTCGGTACTGCCGCCTCCAATATCCAACCCCAAAAAGTCGGTGATCGTCGCCGACAAACCAAAACGAATGCCAAGCAAAGTTCGTCGGGCTTCCTCTTCCCCGGTTAAAACCTCCACATCCCAGCCAGTTTCCAGTTTGATCCGCATCAGAAATTCTTGACGATTCTCCGATTCGCGAACGGCACTCGTGGCCACGAGCACCAGCCCATCTAAGTCATATTTTGCCGTTTGTCCTCTCCATTCTTTGAGCGTCGCCACCACCCGATTTATGGCTTCCCCGGATAAACGTTTGTGTTGGTCTACACCTTCGCCGAGCCGCAAAATTCGTCGATCGGCATCGATTTCCTTGAATTGATGTGGCAGATTCACGTCTGCCACTAATAAACGGCAGGTCAATGTCCCGATATCAATACCTGCTAGCCGCATGATCGTCCGTCTCCGAATTCATATGTGAAAAATAGCCAGTTGGCAGGCACGCTTTGCGCTCTTGTCAACCCTTGTCTTGAAATTGTTTTCACCTTCTTTTCTCACCCCAGATTTCTGTGCTAGGATTTTACTCTTTGCCACATCTCGGTCATTACAGAATCGTGGTCCTAAAACTTACAAAAGGAGAACAGCATGGCGCAAATTCATTGCCGCAAATGCGATAAGGATAGTGACCCCATCACTGACAATTTGTTTATGGGAAAGCTCGAAGCAGAAGTCAAGGAAAAAGTCTGTCAGACCTGTTGGAATGAGTGGGCAGGTCCCGGTGGAACCAAGACGATGGTGATCAACGAATATCAGTTAAATCTTGGTGATGAAAGCGCCAGGGAAACTCTTAAGACTCAAATGCGAACCTTTTTGAAATTAGATGATACGGATGCGGAATTTAAAGATTATCGGCATTGATCCCAAAAGCAGGGGTTCGTCTTCCTCAGAATTGAGGTATGTATTTTATCGAACTTTGACTTGTCTACTAAAGGAATCTATTACGATGTTTCCCTCCATTCACTCTCTCGACTTCCTCTTGAAGGATTATCTGATGCACGGTAGGATTATCTGATGGATGTTCCACTTGGCAAAGGCGTGGTTCTCATTGCAACCCCGGCGCTTCGTGATCCCAATTTCCGTCAGACCGTCATTCTGCTCTGTGAACATGGTCCTGAAGGGGCCTTAGGTGTTGTCCTGAATCGACCTACCCGAGATGAATATCACCGAGGTGCTGCCTCACATGCCCGTACTGGAGGGCCAACCACACCGCGTCTTCTGTGGTGGACCGGTTCAAAAAGATAGCTTGCTCGTGTTGTATCATCTCAACGAGGAAGTCGAAGATACGCATGCCGTCCTGGAGGGAGTCTACCTTGGAGGGAATACGGAGACCCTCAAACGCATCCTTGAGGTTCCTGCCGAGGAAGAATCCTTCCGCGCTTTTATGGGCTATGCGGGTTGGGGCCCGGGACAATTGGAAAATGAAATGAAAAGCGGGTCCTGGCTCATCATGCCGGCCAAACCTAAGATCGTGTTCGAAGACCATGCATCAGGCTTATGGGCGGATGTTCTGCAATCGTTTGGAGATGAATATAGCATGTATGCCCACATGCCCATCGACCCAAGCCTCAACTAATCTCCCCGGCTTATTTTCATTACCCTTGACCTTCGGCGTCCTACCCTTCGTTAATTCTTCTGGAGACCGTTTCCAGGTGGCGGCATCAATCACTAACCACTTCGTTCCCGTTATCGGATCCGGAATAATCCTCAAATCCCGATACGGAACCGATAACGGTTTTTGAATCCACCGGGGCACGACATGCAAAGATCCCAAGAATCTACTCCACCAGGATGCTCCTCCAGCGTTCAAATCCAACACCACCCCTTCCTGTACACACCTCAACACCTTGCCTCGACCTTTCCACACAATTTGCTCAAACCTCCCATCACATGGCTTCTGATTGATCGCAACGTCAATCATTTTCCCCCATCATCGAGATGAGCCATGCCTTGACTTCATTGTTTGAGTCTGTCGTTTCCATCACAGTCAATGCTCCACATCATATTGAAGACTTTTATTTCAAAACAATTACAGACCTCACCCAATAGCTCACTCTGGCCATCGTACCTTGACTGAATCACTGCAGACCTTACAAGACCTAAGGATATTTATTTGATAAGGTGTAAAAACTTGGACTTCATCTCACAGAGAGTATACGTGTAACGCAAAACAGGGCCATTAAGCACCCTGTCGTCATACCCGCGGTTTGTGGCGGGTATCCATCTTTGCCATCTGAGACCGGAAAATGGACCTCGGATGGATTCCCGCCAACGGCTTGTGGGAATGACCGAGGGCTGAGCTTGAACAGTCTCGTTTTCTATTTTCTGGCCATGTCATCACACACTGTCCAATAGATCAAATCTTGCCTTTTACAGATAAGGTCATGTCTATGAACACACCAAGCCAGCCATCTTCTTGGCTGGGGAATTTCCTCACACTTCTCTTTGGCCCCAAAATGCTGGTCATGCTCTTGACCGGTTTTTCTTCAGGCCTCCCGCTTTTGCTCACAGGTTCCACACTCAAATTTTGGATGCGGGAAGAAGGCCTCGATTTGACGACGATCGGGTTTTTCGGACTCGTGGGGCTCCCTTATACCTTGAAATTTCTCTGGGCTCCATTGATGGATCGAATCGTTCCCCCTTTTGGTGGCCGACGACGAGGATGGATGCTTATCACCCAAGTTTCCCTCATGATCACTCTTGGATTCATGGCCTTTGCACAACCATCGATTCATTTACCTGCCATTGTCGGATTATGTCTTCTCATCGCGTTTGCGAGTGCCAGTCAAGACATTGTGCTGGATGCCTACCGCCGCGAATATTTAAAAGATGAAGAATTGGGGATTGGTTCGTCGGTCTTCGTCAACGGATATCGAATCGGGCTCTTGGCTTCCGGTGCCATGGCATTGGTGTTAGCCGAGTACTTGTCCTGGCCCGCCGCCTATTTCATATTGGGAATGTTTATGTTAGTCGGGATTGTGGCGACGGTGTATGCACCGGAACCCGTTGTCGAAACAGCTCCGCCAACATCGCTTCGTGAAGCCTTCGTAGGGACCCTTTCTAGAATTTTGTCGGCGGCCGGGATGGCTGTCGATTTTGCTGTTCATTTTGCTGTACAAAATCGGGGACAGTATGGCTTCAGAAATGCTCTCGCCTTTTTGGGTGGACCTGGAGGTGTCCAAACCTCAAATCGCCGCCATCGTCAAAACCTTTGGGTTTGCCGCCTTAATTACCGGCGGCATGCTTGCGGGCTTGGTGGTCTATCGCTGGGGTATTATTCCTTCTCTCCTTATTTTTGGTCTCCTTCAAATGATTTCCACCGCAGGATTTGCGGTATTGGCCATTGTCGGCAACCATCTCCCGACATTAACGGCTGTGATTGCGTTTGAAAATCTCACCGGAGGGATGGGAACGACCGCATTTGTCGCATTCATGGCCAGTCTCACGGACAAACGCTTTACCGCCACGCAATATGCCCTTCTGAGCAGTTTTATGGGTATTCCTAGGGTATTGGCAGGCTCAATCACCGGTGTCTTAGCCACCTGGTTAGGCTGGGCAGGGATTTTTTGTCTTATGTACGTTACTGGCCATTCCAGGATTGCTGATGATTACTCAACTTCGCCGCATGACGAAAAGGCCCTCTCCTCAAAACATAGCAGTTTCATAGAGACAACCGTTTTAAGATTACGGAAACATATAGAGCAAAAACAGTTGGAGTTTGATCTTTAACCGTTTTCGCACCCCGAGGGTCGCAGGCAAGCTAGAGGATGGTATAGAGGGGCTTGGTTAAAAGGGCCAGAACCAGAACTGAGGAGGGGCAGGCGGATCTTGAACAAAATAATGGTCGAAAGTGCCCTTTTCATTCATGGCAATGTGAAGCACTTGAGTGACTCTGTCCCCTCGCCCTAAATTCATGGAGGGAGCAACAGGAAGAAAAATGCGGAAAAGCCAACCAAAGTTTATCCGCATTGTTTTGGAATCGCCATACCGGTATCGAAGAACCATTCCCTTAGTCTTCGCATCAATTTCATCTGGAGCGCCCAAGGCCTGCACGATATCGTTTAGAGAGTTTTCTCCAGGATTGAGCCTTTGAAGGGTTTCTGGTGAGATCGGGACGTTCACGACAACACGGCGAAATTCACACCCGATACCCCATTGTGCGATCAACACGACTCCGATACACCAGGGCCAAATCTTTCCCATCAGTTTAGTCTTATTCCCCAAATGGCCATATTTGGAAAGCTAACTCATCGGTGCGATTGCCAAAAACCACATCCTCGACAATGCCTTCCTCATTCAAAAAGACCCACAAATTATCGCTGGCCACATTTACGCGTGAAAAAAACAGCAGCCATCCTAATTTACTGTCGTACCGGCGGTAATGAAAAATTTCATAGCCATTGGCTTGGACAATTTCGTCGGGAGCACCAAAACGTTGTGCGACATCTTGCCGCGTGCTTTTTCCTTTTTGCAATTCCACAATACGATCTTCGGAAAACGGCGCTCCCACTTCTCCTCGCACAAACGCACAGCCACTTAATAAGGGGATCAAGCCCACCACCATTATCCATCGGGACAACCAACTTTGAAAAGAAACATGCAAACATGCCTGATGATGATGTAACGCCATGATTATGTCTCCGATTGTATCGTTGAGGTTCGTGGAAACCAGGGGAAAAACATGCTGGTGTTACGCTGATACTCGCGATAGCCATTTCCACGACTTGCCAGTGCTTGCGCCTCTGCCCAGGGAACACCAGTGATCCATAAGAGTGAACTCATCATGAGAAGCGGCCATATAACGGCCACCCCGGACCAAGGGAGTCCAACAGCCAATGGAACGTAGGCCCACCAATGCAAACTCTCAAAAAAATAATTGGGATGGCGGGAATACCGCCAAAGGCCCGCTTGCAATGTCTTCCCCTTATTCAGAGGGTTCTGACGAAACGACTCAAGCTGATGATCCGCCAAGGCTTCCCCAATGATAGCTAGGAGAAAAATCATCACTCCAACACCATCCCACCACCTAATGCCATCCGTTGGATGATTCATCACCCAGCATAACAGTCCCGCAAACAACAGACAGGCGGGGCCCTTGAAGTTGAAAATAGCAAAACATTCCCCACGGATTCCCAGCTGCCTAATAACGTGCGTATCTTTTGATAGCGAGGATCTTCCTTTTTCCCCCAGACTCGATTAATGAACAGATGTTGACCAAGACGCGCGGCATACAGAAGCCCCATTCCGGAAATCAGCACTCGTCTAGAAAGATCTCCTGTACTGAAAGACTCCACAGGCTAGCACCATCATTCCAAAGCCTAGACAGAACCCAACGTCGGCCAGGGACGCATTGCGCACACGAAGATGAAGAACCCACAAGATGACGAATAGACTGCTTACCCAGGGCAGCCATTCCCACAGATTGAGGACCGCAAATTCATTGGACGGCATACAGTTTGTATTAGCCAAGAAGCGGCAAGCAACAGACGATCTCAGTGGCCGAGGCTCAATTGGCCGTCAAGACTAAGGGACTTTGAACCATCCCTTCTTCCGTCATTGGATCCATCGCCACGTCGACTAAGAAGACCTGATTCCCCTGAATCTTCCCTTCTTGAATTAGATAATCGCGAATCTGCTGTGCTCGTTGTTGCGCCAGCACACGCAGTTGCCCTTCTTCCAGAAAAATGCCTTTAAGAAGTTTGGCTTTCATTTCAGCGACAGTCGGAGCCTGAGGAGATTTACGCTCAGAACCAGCCTCCTGTACCTTAGGCGCTCCTTCCACCTTGGATATCGCCGATACACCGAATTTCTTTACATAGAGTTGCATGAGATACTGAGCTTCTTCTTCCTTTGTTAATTCTAATAACTCTACCAAGACAGTAGCCTGCTTGCCAGACAATGGCTGCTGCACATATTTGGCCTTTTTCAATTGGGCGAGAAGTTTAGCTTCCGCCAAAGCCCTACCGTCCACATCGAAATCGGCAGCACCGGTAATATCAAGTCGTAACCCCGGTCGCTCGGCTAACGCTTTTCCCAACGCAGCTAATTTTTCTTGTTCAGGGAGGGATAGCTCACTGGCACCAGCCGGAAAGGCCACAAATTGAAGGGCATCCGAGTTACCTCCTACCAATCCCCCAACAATCGAAAACGGGGAGGTAGCCACTTTCATAATCAGATTTCCTAAGGCATTCCAAATAATGCCTCCATAACTGAAATCCGGATCATCAAGATTGCCACGGACTGGAAGATCAATATGAATTTGCCCCTTCCGATCCTTCAATAAAGCCAATGCCAGGGGAATCGGTAAAGAGGTGGCATCGGGGCCCTCAACACGACTACCCATGGTGATTTGGTCCACCAAAACCTTGTTCTCCCCTACCAGCTCATTTTCAGAAAGCTTATAGGCCAAATCCAAGGATAACTTGCCTTTCTTGATGGGATATCCGGCAAATTTTCCGGAGTATGGCGAGACCGTAGTCAGAGCCAGATTTTTAAATGACAGCCTCAAATCCGTATAGGCATTTTCGCTCAGCGGATTTATTTGCCCCTGAATACGAAAGGGCGAATAACGATCGACTTTTCCGGCCAGATCTACATCTGCCTTGGCCAATTGTTTGGAAGACAGACCCTTAATTGTTCCGGAAAATTCTTCAATTTTCGTGGTTACATGAGGCGTAACCGACCGATCAGCCAATTGTAGTTGAAGATTATCAATTCGAACAGAATCTACTTGAACAGGTAAAAGAGGTGCAGATGCTTCCTCCGTCGCATGTTCTTTATCTTCTGATGGTTGTTCATCAAGTTGCCCAGGTGGTGATAAAAGGCGTTTCACATTGGAGCTTCCATCCTGGTCAATCGAAAGCACCACTGCCGGCTTGACAAGCGCGACTTCATGTAACTTTATCGAGGTTGGCTCAACATTCAACGCTAAGCCTTTTAATGCCAAAACGTCCCACTGAAGAAATGCTCGAGAACTGTTGGGATCGACTAAGGCTAATTTTGAAACCCTAATAGAACCAGCATACGTCACCATGGGTACCGCTTTTGACGCGTTCTGATAATGAGTCTGCCCCGTAAGACTCAGGGCTCCACGACCCACATTAAATTGCACAAAGGGCGATAGGTAGGGCTGGAAAGGTTTGAGCGCAATGTCGGTTAGCGACACCTCCAGTTGCACTGACAAGGGCTCAATAGCTACCGCGCCTTTCAGGGCTGCCTTTCCGGTTTGATTCAAGTGAAAGGAAAGATCGATGGGCAAGGGATGGTCTAAGGTTGATGAAACCTGAGAAGTGTGAAAATGAAGAGCCTCGAACAACAAACGCACAGGAGTCACTGGTTGGCGATCTTCCACATCAATCGTGAAATTATCCAATTCAACATCCTCGACCCTCACGGTCCACGGAGCTTCATCCTGTACCGGTTCAGACTCGGCAGCAGGTGGGGATACGGTATCAGGAGAATCCGTTGCAGCGCCCACGGGTGCAAATAACGTTTGATAATTCATGGTGCCATCTTCATTGACCCATCCGATAAATCGAGCATCCCGTGCCTTTACCGCAGAAATATTCACATCTTTTTCTAGGACGTCCACGGAAACATTCGTAACTTCAAAAAGGGGAATGGTCATCAGCGGATTATTCATGCCTTTTTCTTGTATTTGTAAATCTCGAACCGTCACATTCCCGCTATCAACCAGAACATTAAGCCCCTGATTCGTCGTCGATATTTGATATTGTCCTTTCACGGTGAGGAATCCTTGAGGAATCTGCGCATGAAATCGATCCTGCACATAGGACCAAAGTCTCCGTAATCTTAGATTTTCAAAAGCTAAGCGCCCTTTTGACTGAAAAGGATCAAGGGTTAACGTGCCTTCCCAGGTTATTTTCTCACCTTCACCTCGCTCAGCTGACAACGAATAGGGATTGGCGTGACCTTTCTCCGTGCTCAAGTCTTCCAGAGTGAAATTAATGGGTACAATATGTGCTACAAAAGGGGTTGGATGAGATAAATCCTGAAATTCAATCATTCCCTGGTTTATCTCGAAATTCTGAATAAATACTGGTGGCAAACCAGCGGCTTCCTCAGAGGAGGCATCGGGAGCCGGATCCTCATCGGCAGGAATGTCCCCCTCGGAGAACTTGCCCAAGTCGGCTAGATTCAATGACCCATCGGGACGGACTATCGCCAACCCATAGGGCAACCACAACCAAATCTGCGCAAACGTATAGGCCTGCTTTCTGACTGAAGACAGCGCTTCAAAATCCACCAACAGTTCATCAAACCCGGCCAACGGCGAACCATCAGCCTCCTGAATAGCAAAGCCTTTGACCTTCAGCTTAAAAAGAAAGGGATTGAACGCAGCCTCCTGAATAGACACGGGCCGATTCAATTCTTTAGTAAGCATGGGAGGAAGTTTATTGGTGATCGCCCACGGCACAACCCAAAACCCAAGGACCGTATAGAGGAGAACCAGCCCAACGGCACAAATAAGGACAATTTTCAGACTTTTAGCCATGCGGAAGGAAGCAAGAAGAAGTCGGTTTTAGAGGAGGTAGATTATCAACCGTACGCGAATATTACCAAGGAACCATAGTGAGACAAACCCATGATACCGTTCTACAATTACCAGAGCTAGCCCCTGCGACCGGGAATCGACACAACCCTTTTCATAACTACATGGAAAAATTGCCGCGTATCTTCTTTCAACCTAAAAACAGCAGTTGGATCACAAAAGTCCACGCAAGCTCTTGGCCAAAGGCTTTGCCCCCTCACTCTCCACTTCGGCCTGCCGCTTGAATTTTGAGACCCAGCCCAAAGAGACACGCCTCACCGAGGCGTCTCTACATGAGCCATTCAGGATTTGTATCGACACCAGGGTGGGACGTCGTTTCACCAAAACCCAGCCACAACACACGACCGTTGCCAAGATTGGATTGCGTGCCCTACCATCCTATCTTTTATCCTGTCCCCTTGCCCCCACGTTATTTTCCCCGTCTTATGTTACATGGTTGAAATTTTTCATTGCAGGGTGAAATGTGGCCCTTAACATTCGTAATCCTGAGACTGAACAATTAGCCGCGTCCCTCGCCAAGGAAACGGGTGAAAGTAAAACCGAGGCTGTCACCAAAGCTCTTAAAGACCGCCTCGCTCGGGTACAACGGCGAAAAGCTCGTCGCCGCCTGGCTGATGAGTTGGATGAAATTGGCCAACATTGCGCCTCTCTTCCTCTTTTAGATTCTCGATCAGATGAAGAAATTCTGGGTTATGACCAGGATGGTCTCCCTCATTCATGATTATTCATACCTCGGCCATTTTGGCCATTTTGGGTGACGAACCTGAACGGAGCCGATTCACCGAAGCCATTGAGGCAGCCGACGAATGCCTCATGTCGACAGCTAGTTTTGTGGAAGCCTCGCTCGTGCTTGAGATCCAACGAGGGTATGACGGTTTGCGAGACTTTGATCTTCTGCTGGCCAAAGCGGGCGTAGAGTGTGTGCCGGTTGACTTAGAACAGGCTCAAGTGGCGCGGAAGGCTTTTCGGAATTATGGGAAAGGCCGCCATCCAGCCCGACTGAATTTTGGCGATTGTTTTTCCTATGCCTTAGCTATCGTGACCAATTCTCCGCTGTTGTTTAAGGGAAATGATTTTTCTCAAACGGATGTTGTTCAGGCGGTGTAATTTACAACATTTTCTCTGCCCCTCGATCCATTTCATTCACAAAATCTGTTGCCTCAAAAAACGCCGCCCCAAGGTATCCCTACACCAGTTAAAAACCTCGAACGGCTGCATTCCATCCCCTCAAGCTTCCATATAAAGACAGAGTGGGTCACTTCTACCGATCAAAGCTTAGATTTTAAGAAATTTTATGGTATGATTTTTTCCTACCAAAGAGTAAGGAGAATTGATATGGGAACCGCTGTGAAAAAGACTATTTCTTTGCCACCCGATTTGGCTAAGGAAGCAGAGGCCTTAGCACAGGCTCAGAGTACAACCTTAAGTGCTGTCATTCAGGATGCGTTGCGCCAGGCACGAGCCACTCGACTGAAAAAGGAATTAGGCCATGTTCAAGGCTATTGGAGTCAACGCGCAAAACAACAAGGGCTCGTCACCGAAAACGATCTTCAACGATTTCTTGAGTCGTGAGGGTTCTCTTTGATACCAATGTGCTGATTTCTTCATTGCTGTTCCCAGGTGGGAGTGGGGAGGTCGCGTTATTCCGCATTATTGAGGGTCGAGACTCACTCATTATTTCTAAGCCCCTCCTGCACGAATTATTGACGGTTCTCGCTCATAAATTCAGCCATGATCGTGAAGAATTGGCGCGTGTCGCTGTGTTACTTGACGATATCGCGGAGATGATTCATCCCCAAACACAACTTCAGGTCCTTGAGGATGATCCGGATAACCGCGTCTTGGAATGTGCCATTGCAGGAAAGGCTGATGTCATCGTGACTGGCGACAAAGCCATCCTTCACCTTCGTGACTATCAACATATTCGTATACTCTCCCTGAAAGACTACTTGGATCAAACCTAAATATTGCTCACTCCCGTTTTGCTTGACAGTTGGCCAAGCCCTTCACTATTGTCTTGAGTTTGCTTAAAATAGCTTCTTTACTATAGGACCGCCTTCCGTGTTTACGACACTGACAGAAAAAATCGAGAATGTTTTCAAACAGTTACGCGGCCAAGCCGTATTAACTGAGCAAAATATTACCGACGCATTGAAAGAGGTGCGGTTGGCACTGCTGGAAGCTGACGTCAACTTTAAGATCGTTAAAGATTTTATTGAGAAGGTTCGGGAGAAAGCCGTCGGCCAGAACGTGCTGAAAAGTCTGACGCCGGCGAATCAGGTGGTGAAGGTCGTATGGGAGGAACTTCGCGACCTCCTGGGGCATGAACAAAGTGCCCTGCATCTGTCTTCCCAACCGCCGACCGTCATTATGATGGTGGGACTGCAAGGGTCCGGTAAAACCACGACTACCGGCAAACTCGCCAACTATTTTAAAAGGGACGGGAAACGTGTCCTGCTTGTGGCAGCCGATCCACGACGCCCAGCGGCTGGTGACCAATTAGCCTCGCTAGGGACCGATCTGGATGTGCCCGTTCATCGTGGGACGAACGAGGGCCAACCTGGCGCGCAAGCGGTACAAACCTGTAAGGATGGCGTCGCCCGTGCCCGTGAGCATGGCTACGATGTGGTGTTACTGGATACGGGCGGTCGTCTGCATATCGATGAAGAATTGATGCAGGAGTTGGTCGATATCCAAACTGTCGTCCAACCTCAGGAAATGCTGTTGGTCGCTGATTCGATGACCGGCCAGGAAGCCGTTTCTGTCGCGGAACGCTTTAATGAAATACTAGGGCTGACCGGCGTTATTTTGACAAAGGTCGAGGGCGATGCCCGTGGCGGGGCCGTCCTGTCGATTCGTGCCGCCACGGGCAAACCTATTAAGTTTTTGGGCGTGGGCGAAAAGCTGGATGCATTAGAGCCCTTTTTCCCGGATCGCATGGCCTCACGCATTTTGGGCATGGGCGATGTATTGACTTTGATAGAGAAAGCCCAGGAGAACTTTTCGCAAGAACAAGCGCAGGCATTGCAAAAAAAGGTTTCCAGTAATACTCTGACGTTGGAGGATTTTCGGGATCAAATTCAGCAGGTGAATAAACTGGGATCCTTTGACCAGATTCTTGACATGCTGCCTGGCAGCCAGAAAATCAAAAATATGATGGGCTCTGCTGGGGCCGGCAATGCCGTCGTCCCAGAAAAAGAGATGAAGCGAGTGGTAGCCATTATTGATTCTATGACGCCTAAAGAGCGGCGGGATCATACGATTCTGAACGGGAATCGCAAAAAACGGGTCGCGAAAGGGAGCGGGACATCCGTTCCTGAAATCAATCGGTTGATCAAGCAATTTTTAGATGCACGCCGTATGATGAAATCGTTAGTTGGTGGGCAAGGGGGCATGGGGAAGAGGAAAAAACGAGGGAAGCTGATCCGGGCCATTCATGCTCGGTAAGATTCACGACAGCTCATCGTTTTTTATTCGTTCATTTATTACTAGAGGAGAATGCCAGTGGCAGTTCATTTACGTTTGACACGGATGGGCCGGCATAAACGGCCATTTTATCGGGTGGTAGCCGCCGATTCTCACATGAAAAGGGACGGACGGTTTCTTGAAATCATCGGCACCTATGATCCCTTGAAGGAAAGCGACAAAGCTTCATTCAAGGAAGAGCGTGTGCTGGATTGGCTTCAGAAAGGCGCCCAACCCACGGATTCGGTTCGAGCTTTATTACGAAGAACGGGCGTGTACAAAGCCTTAGCGGAATCAAAAAAACTCGCGAAGGCATAATACCGGGTTAAGCGGGAGGCGAGGTAAATTCGCCACGATCTCCTTTCCAGTATGAGAAGGTTTCACCATGTTGGCTCCCGTATTAATTTCTACGCCACCACCGACTGATTCTCTGGTGACCATTGGGCGCATCTTGAAGCCCTTTGGAGTCCGAGGCGAGGTGAAAGTGGAGTCATTGTCCGATGTGCCAGGACGGTTTGAGGGATTACAGAGCGTATACCTCACCCTCCCGCATGAGGCTGCAACTCCACGGGAAACCACCGTGACTCAAATAAGAGATGTGACTGCTGGCTATCTTATGAAATGTTCCGCGTTTTCAACGCCCGAGGAGGCTGCTCATTTTCGTGGGGCATGGATTCAGATCCCCAGGAGTACCGATCTCCCCCGCGACCCTGATACATTTTATCAATTTGAATTGATCGGACTCCGCGTTAAAGATCCTGATGGACAACAGATGGGAAAGGTAGAGGAAATCTTAGAATATCCCCAGCATCATGTGCTGGTGGTTCGTAATCAGGAGTCAGAGTTTCTCATCCCTGCAAATCGAAGAACCATTGAGAAAGTTGATTTAGACAATCAGTGTTTGCACGTCACATCAAAAGAATGGTGGGATCTTAGTCATGCATTGTGATCTTCTCACGATCTTTCCAGAGCTGATTCAGGCGGTCGGCTCCCAGAGCATGATGAAGCGTGCACAGGAAAAGGGCCTGCTCACGATTCGAACGCATAATCTTCGTGACTACACGGATGACCCACATCGCTCTACTGACGATACCCCCTATGGCGGGGGTGGTGGAATGGTCATGAAGGCCGAACCCATTTTTCTGGCTATTGATGCCATCCAACAAGCATGCGGCAAGATCCGCATTCTTCTTCCCTCGCCTCAAGGCATTCGTTTTTCGCACGGATTGGCCTTGGAGTTGAGCCGGGAAACTCGACCATTGGTATTTATTTGCGGGCACTACGAGGGCATCGACGAGCGAGTGCGCACCCATTTGTCGGTGGAAGAAATCTCTCTGGGCGATTATGTGGTGACAGGAGGAGAACTCCCCGCTCTTATGATGATCGACGCCGCAATGCGACACATTCCAGGCGTCTTAGGGGATCCCCATTCTGCCCAACAGGAATCTTTCGTCGAATCGTTGTTGGATTATCCTCATTTTACGCGACCGGCTGACCTTCGAGGCCAGTCAGTCCCAGACGTGTTAATTTCTGGTAACCACGAAGCGATTCGTCGTTGGCGACGGAAAGAATCGCTGCGCCAGACCTTGCTCAAACGTCCTGATCTATTGGATCATCATCCGCTCAATACAGAAGATCGTCAGATTTTAGAAGAAATTGAACACGACTATACCTCGGCGGGGTACGATCCGCAGAGACCTTGAAGGAGGAAGGCACGCATGAATCAGTTAGAACGCTTAGAACAATCGTTTGCAACAGAGCCAGCACCATTTTTTGAAATTGGTGATACGGTCCGGGTGAAAGTCCGAGTGGTTGAAGCACGGGCCTCCGGAAAAAAGAAAAGTCAGGAAGAGGAAAAAGAACGGATCCAGGTTTTTGAAGGCTTGGTGATTGCTCGAAAAGGGCGTAAAGAGGCTGAAACCTTTACCGTTCGAAAAATATCCTTCGGAATCGGTGTTGAACGAATTTTTCCTGTGCATTCCCCGAACCTTGCCGGAATCGACGTCGTTAGAAAAGGAAAAGTCCGTCGGGCCAAGCTGTTTTACCTTCGGGATAAAAAAGGCAAGGCGGCAAAAATTTCCGAGCGGGATTTTTCACGAACTCCCAAAGCCAAAAAAGCTGCGACTCCGACGGTTGTCGAAGAACCATCATCTGAAGACACCAGCAATTCTGAAACTTCGGAATAACGCAGGGGCAGCAACCGAAAGGGCTCCCTTACTGTCCAGTCTTTGGCATTCCCATCTCCAGATACCAGTATGGGACCAACGGATTTTTTCGAGACATCTGCCTGGGCATGTGGATTCCGGCGAATCGCCGGGCTTGATGAAGCTGGCCGCGGGCCCTTAGCCGGACCAGTAATCGCTGCCGTCGTCATTCTTCCTCGACGTTTGTTTTTCGATGGTCTGGATGACTCGAAACTCCTTTCCGAGAACCAACGCAATACTCTCTTTACAGCCATCACGACCCAAGCTCGGGCTTGGGGTATTGGAGCGGCCTCTGAGCAAGAAATTGACGAGTTGAATATCTTAGGTGCTACACGTTTGGCGGGGTATCGAGCCTTCAACAATATCGGCTCCCCGCCGGATTATCTGCTCCTTGATGCCCTCTACCTACCTACCGTACGCGTTCGTCAACGTTCTGTGATCAAAGGGGATCAACTCTCCATCTCGATTGCCGCGGCCTCCATTCTGGCCAAAGTCTCTCGTGATCGCATTATGCATACTTATCATGAACAATATCCTGACTATCAGTTTCATATCCATAAGGGCTATCCAACCCCCGAGCATCTGAAACGATTACAACAATTTGGCCCCTGTCCTGGACATCGGCAAAGTTTTCGTCCCGTTCAGGCCTGCCTCGATGCGTGAAACTCTCCATGCTCTCGCCATCACAAGCCTTTGGTCAATTAGCCGAGGACATGGCTGAACAGATGCTTCGAAAAAAAGGGTACCGTATTCTTGAGAAAAACTTTCGCGTAGCCGGGGGAGAATTGGATCTGATCGCTGACGACCAAGGCATTCTGGTCTTCATTGAAGTCAAAGCCCGACGAGGCCAGCATTTCGGGGGTGCGCCTTACGCCATCACCACTCGAAAAAAACAACAGATCATCAAATTGGCCTCCTGCTATCTTTCTCAGCGTGATTTAACCAACCAACATTGCCGGTTTGACGCAATCCTCGTTGTTGGCAGCAACGAACATTCGCTTCAATTAACTCACATCGAACAGGCATTTGAGGTATCCAGCTCCGCCTGGCAATGGTAAATTAATAGAATGTGCTTCGGTATCAGACCACAAGTCTGATCTGTTTGGTCACCGACTGCTCGTTTTCGATGAGATTACTAGTAGGCAGATAGTCAATTCCCCTTCAGCACCTGCGGAATCATATGATTCAGTTATTTCATGTCACGAAATATTACGAAGGCTGCCTGGCACTGTCCGATATCTCTCTACGAATCGAAAAAGGCGAATGCGTTTTACTGACCGGCCCCAGCGGAGCCGGCAAAACCACCCTACTCAAACTGATCTTCGGATCGGAGCACCCTGATGACGGGCAAATCCTCGTCCAAAATCGAAATATTGCCAGACTTCGTCGAGCCGACGTGCCTTATCACCGCCGCACGATGGGCTTTGTCCTGCAAGACTTTAAACTGCTTCCACAACGAACCGTCTTTGAAAACGTGTCCCTCCCCCTTATCATTCGGGGCTTATCTTCTTTTGAATCCAGGCGAAAAGTTATTGAAGCGCTGCGTGCCGTCGGGATGGAACATAAACAAACAAAGCATGCCTCCGTGCTCTCGGCCGGGGAACAACAGCGTGCCTGTATCGCCCGCGCTATTGTGAATAGCCCCATTATCTTGTTAGCCGACGAACCAACAGGAAACTTAGATCCTCAACTCACCACGGAAATTGCTGAATTATTCAAAAACATCAATGCGCGTGGCACCACGGTGCTGATGGCCACACATAATCGACAGGTCGTGGAACAATTGAATGGAAGAATTTTACGGCTTGACTGTGGGACATCTTCTATCCGATCAAGGAGCCTACGCGTGAAACGCCTATGGTATTTTTTCCGAGAAGCGTTTATGAGTCTCCGAACGCATCAAGCCAGCACCTTAATTGGCATCATCACCACGGCCTTCACCCTCACTAGCTTTGGGACATTTCTACTTCTTTACCACAATGTGCACAATCTGATCGGACAGGTCCAACATGACATTCAAATTATTGTCTATCCCAACGATGCCATCGAACCCCACGTGCTTCAAGACCTAAAACAATCCATTCAAGCTGACCCTGCCATCGACTCCCTCACCCTGATTTCTAAGAAAAAAGCCTTGGCGGAATTTAAGCACCAGTTTCCAGAGGAAGCCTATCTGTTGGACGGGTTGGGTAAGAGTCCGTTCCCTGCCTCACTCGTCCTGAATTTGGCTGAAACAATCCCTTCCACTGATGCGATATCCAATCTCGTCAATCGCTTACAACAGAATCCCAATGTCGAACGAGTCCGGTATAATAGGGATTGGGTCGAACGTTTGACACTCGTTATCACCTATATGGAAATTGGGGCATTAATCGTTGGCGGGGTCTTAGCCTTGGCCTCTATTACCATTATTGCCAACACCGTGCAGCTCGCCTTTTATACCCGTCAAGAAGAAATTGAAATCTTGCGGTTAATTGGAGGAACCAATCTCTTCATCAGTATCCCCTATCTCATTGAAGGGGCTATAATTGGAGGAGTAGGAGGTGGGATCGCCTTAGGTTTCCTGCGTGCCGGATTCGAAGTTTTCAAACATAAAACACACATGCTGAATGTCATTGGAGGCTTTTCGTCTGTGTTTGAATTTTTCCCATTTACCCTCTCCCTTCTCATCATTCTCGGGGGAATCGTATTAGGATGCTTAGGAACCTTCACCAGCATGTACGGATGGATGCGATTTCGGTTATGAACGGCTTGGGCAAACTCCTCATGACTGCCACGTGGCTTCCTGTGCTGAGCCTGTTATTCACCATCCAGATTGGATCTGGGGCTGAACCCTCTACCATCAAAGACGAAATGACACAGGAACGCGGACGCCTGGAACAATTAAAGAAGAAAATCGCCGAAACCAAAAAGAAAGCCACCAAAGCCAAAAAAAAACACGGATCCGTTCTAAAAAACATTGAGCAACTTGATCAGCAGCTCTACCGCAAAAAGAAGGAACGTACCCGCATCGACGCACAAATTAAGGAGAAAGACCAGGAATTAGCCAACCTCAGCATCAACATTGCGCATCATGAGAAAAACGTCAAGATTCATCGAGACGCCGTCACCGCCCGACTTCGGTTATTATATATGGAAGGCCGCACAGGCTATCTCAAAGCACTGTTTACAGCAGAAACATTCGCTGATGCCACCAATCGCATGGATTATATTGGTTGGGTCGCTCAACGAGAGCATGGACTTGTCCGACAATTTCAAGAAGATCTCACCAAGATTCAACTTCTTAGGGATCAACAGGCTCAGGCGCGAGAAGTCTTACTTGCTTTACAAGGTGAAACCCGGCATACCATTACGGAAATTTCCGGACTGAAACGAAAGAAACGCACGGTGCTCATCAGTCTCTCAAAAGAAAAAAATACGCATGAACGCGCGGTAGAAGGTCTCCAACGATCGGCAGAACAAGTCGACAGCCTTCTCAAAGCTTTAGACCAACGCTTTCGATTAGCCCAGGCACGATTACGGAAAACGCCAGGCAAGCTGCCCTCTCTTGGCTCCTTCTTATGGCCGGCCAAAGGAAAGGTTGTATCTTTCTTTGGGCGGCAAAAGCATCCCACGTTCGACACCTATGTCACCAAAAAAGGGATTGAAATTAAAGCTCGCGAAGGAAGCCCCATCCGTTCGGTCTCTGCTGGCAAGGTCGTGTATGCGGATTGGCTGAAAGGGTATGGGCTGGTCGTCATCGTGGATCATACCAATGGATTTTACTCACTCTACGCACATGCCTCTAAACTGTTAGTGGCTGAAGGCAATGAGGTGGCCATGGGGCAAATGATCGGACATACTGGTGAAACGGGTGTGACCAAGGACGATACCCTGTATTTTGAATTACGAAAAGGCACCACGCCTATCGATCCGCTCAAATGGCTGGCAAAGCGATAATCGATTAACTGAAAGAAGGAACACACATGGCCAAAGAACGATTTTCGACTGTCCTGATTTCTGGTCTCACCTTAACCGCCATCCTATTGATTGGAATTTTCATCGGGAAAGGAGGAGACCGAACGGGACATGCCAGTGAATCGTATGAAGAATTACAGGTGTTTGCTGAAGTACTCTCTCAAGTCAAAAAACATTATGTCGAGGAAACCAATACCAAGGATTTGGTGCACGGCGCCCTGCGGGGCATGCTAGCCGGGCTTGATCCGCATTCCTCCTTCATGACCACCGATATGTTTAAGGAAATGCAGGTGGAAACCAAAGGAGAATTCGGGGGGCTCGGCATCCAAATTGGCATTAAAGATCACCGACTCACGGTAATTGCTCCGATTGAAGATACGCCAGCCTTTGCCGCTGGCATTCAGTCTGGAGACACCATTATCCAAGTCGATGAGACTCCGACCAAAGATTTAACGCTGATGGAGGCCGTTCAGCATATGCGGGGCCCACGAGGGACATCCGTGAAATTGACTGTCATCCGTGAAGGTCTGGATGAACCGTTAGTCTTTACCATTACCCGGGATATCATCAAAATTCAAAGTGTGCGGTCGAAACTCTTAGAAGGAAACGTGGGCTATGTGCGACTCAGTCAATTTCAGGAATCTTCCGCTGAAGATTTAACCAAAGAATTAGATAATTTTAACGACAAAAATCTTCAAGGCTTAATCCTGGACCTACGGAACAATCCCGGTGGCTTGCTGACCGCCGCCGTCGAGGTATCCGAACAATTTTTGGAAGCCGGCCGCTTGGTGGTCTCTATCCAAGGTCGTAACGAAAAGAAGATTGAATACCGAGCTGGCGCCAACAGCAAACATTATCAATATCCCATGATCGTACTCATTAACCATGGCTCTGCCAGTGCTTCAGAAATCGTGGCCGCAGCCATGCAAGACTGGGGAAAAGCCGTCGTCATCGGCACAACCAGTTTTGGAAAAGGTTCCGTACAAACAATCCTCCCGCTTTCCGACGGCTCCGGACTGCGTCTAACGACAGCCAAATATTATACCCCAAAAGATAAATCTATCCATTCCATTGGAGTTCAACCAGACATCGTCATTGATCCTAAGGCAATCCAAGCGGCAAAGCCGGATACGGCTGAAGGAAAAAAAGGCGAGAAGAGCTCGACCACGACTAATACCCAGAAAGCCAAGACCAAGGAAACCGCGACTTCAGCAGACCCCAATGCACCTCAACCAGTCCCACCGGAAGACGTGCAATTACTCAAGGCTGTGGAAATGCTGAAATCCTGGAAAGTCTTCAAACAACTTCGACCGGCAGCTTGAACAAAGAGAAGTGAAAGGGAAAATGTGAGAAGTCGGGAAGCAGAGAGATTGCATCCTCTTTCTTTTTCCCTTTTTACTTTTTACGTCTTGCTAGATTTTTAACACAATAGCGGTGTTCGTTTTCGTAATCCCATCCACTCCGCGAACGCGGACCATGACCAGATCATTCAATTCTTCCATGGTTTCTGCTTCGACCTGCGCAATTAAATCATAAGGACCGGTTACAGGGTAGACAGCTTTTACCCCTAGGATTCGCGTCAGAGTCTTATACGCACTTTTTGTATGATTGCCGGTCGTATCAATTAGCACGAATGCAGAAATAGCCATGAGATATTGATCCCTCCAAATGAAACGTTTGTTCGTTATTGCTTGATTCCAAGCCTATTTTTGTCAGAAATTTCGTTGGCATCGTAGACTAATTTTTTTGCAACCATTTCCGCTCGGTCCTTATTCCCTCTGACAAACTGCGAGTTTACTCCGAATCGCCTCCAAAATTTCTTCACTTCGCGCCCCTAACCCTGGAAGCGTCTGCAAAAGATGCGATTGTGCCAGCGCTTCCAAATCTTCCAGCGTCGTCATGCCCAATCGAAAAAACAAGTCGTGCACAATCGGTTCTGAAAAACCAGGGAGCGTGACCCACCCACGAACCGCATCGGGAAGAGGCGTTTTGAGTTCTTCATAGGCTCGAATACCGCCCGTTGAAAGAAACTCCTGAATTTTATTTTCTAACTCCTTGCCAATGCCGGGGATAGTCTGCAGTTCCCCACGTTCAGCATAACAGCCGACCTCTTCCTGGAGATTCCGAAGCGAATCGGCTGCTCGATGATAGGCTTTCACCTTATAAGGGTTTTCACCGCGTGATGCCAACAACCCGGCCATAGAAGCAAACAGGGCGGCTAAATTTTGGTTGGCGTTATTCATGATGAACCTATGAGGATTGTGTTGAAAAGGGGACCAGGGATACACGCTCATCTTACATTGTATGTCATACCGAGGAGACAAAACTAGTTGGTTGGCAGCCAAAGTCTTTCGCCCCATGCCCGAAGATGATTCGTGCTCGCAAGAGGCCTTTTCATTGACAAGAATTTCGAGAGTCCCGTAGGATGGTTTTTGATGATTTTCTCATTCAATAAAGGTACAACCTATCATCAACCATGCAAATCATCGTCAATGGAGAGTCGCAAGAGCGGGACCACCCGCTGACGGTGACCAGCCTTCTTAAGTCATTAGATCTCCGTTCGGAACACGTGGCCGTTGAAGTCAATCTCAAAATCCTTGATCGTTCCGACTTTGCAGCCTGGAATCTTGAAGAAGGCGATAAGATTGAGATCTTAAGTTTTATGGGCGGAGGCTCTCAACAACCAAGACTGTGGCGAGGTAGAAAAAGATATGAGTGATCATCCTTCACGTGACCCGTTAATCATCGCCGGACGTGAATTCCGTTCCCGCCTCTGGGTTGGAACCGGAAAGTATAAAAATTTCGAAGAAACACGACAAGCCATCGAAGCATCAGGAGCCGATGTGGTCACTGTCGCTGTTCGCCGAGTCAATATTACGGATAAGAATTCAGAAAATTTACTGGACTACATCGACCCAAAGAAATACACCATCCTCCCCAATACCGCAGGATGTTATACCGTCGAGGATGCAGTTCGTTATTCTCGGCTGGCCCGCGCAGCAGGCGTCTCGGACTTAGTGAAGCTGGAAGTGATAGGGGATGAACGCACGTTGTTTCCGGATACCGCCGGCCTCATTGAAGCGGCAAAAATTCTAATTGCGGAAGGTTTTATCGTCCTCCCCTATACTAACGACGACCCCATTGTCGCCAAAAAATTGATGGACATTGGATGCCCAGCTGTCATGCCATTGGCTGCTCCAATAGGTTCAGGCTTAGGCATCCGCAATCCTTACAATCTGAAAATTATCATGGAAACCGTGCAGGTACCCGTCATTGTGGATGCAGGCGTTGGTACCGCCTCTGATGCAGCTTTGGCCATGGAATATGGCGCTGACGCCGTTCTGATGAATACCGCCATCGCCGGAGCCAAAGACCCTCTTATGATGGCTACAGCCATGCGATATGCCGTTGATGCCGGGCGATTAGCCTATAAAGCAGGTAGAATTCCCCGCAAGCTGTATGCCACCGCCAGCAGCCCGATCGAAGGCATGCTGTAAAGAACCTGGGAATGGTCTCCCAACCCCTTCCCCGCCTGTATCTTCTTACCGATCGTCGCCAAACGCATCAACGTCCTCTCGCATCGGTCTTAAGTCAGGCACTCGAGGCCGGAGTACGCATGGTCCAAATTCGTGAAAAAGATCTGGATACTCTGGAGCTGATCGATCTGGCGCGGCAGCTCATTCCGGTCATTAAACAACACCACGGCAAGGCGTTATTGAATGATCGAGTCGATCTTGCGTTAGCCCTCAATGCAGATGGCGTTCATCTTCGTTCAGACAGCTTACCTCTCCCTCTTGCTCGTCGTTTATTGGGGAATGAAAAACTGATAGGGATCTCTACTCATTCCGTCGAAGAAGTCCAATATGCAGAAAACGAAGGTGCGGATTTTGTCGTGCTGGGTCCGATTTTTGAGACGCCTTCAAAACAAATCTATGGACATCCCTTAGGTCTTCCCACTTTGGAAACGGCCTGTCAAGTGAGTCATCTGCCCATCTTTGCTATCGGTGGGATCACACCAAAACATGTTCACCCGGTCATGTCATCCGGGGCCTATGGAATCGCAGTCATCTCATCAATCATGCAAGCGCCCTGCATACAGGATAGCACCCGTGAATTGCTTTCACAGCTTCCCTAATTTGTCAACAAAAACAGTTACTCAATCTCACCACGACCTGGTTGACCCTATTTTTTTTTGAGTGGTAGAATTCAATAACTTAGTATTTTCGTGATTTTACGTTCACAGCTCTAGGAGCCTGTCAACGTTGGACACTCCCTCAAAGGCGTTATTGCCTTCATTGTTTGGGGAGTTGTACAAACGGATTGAGACGCTTATGGGATTGAGAAAAGCCGACGACCCTGCACGCGAGATTCAAAAATTGCGGTCCGAGCTTGAGTCTTTAGAATTGGAAAGACAACAGCATCATGAATCTCGCCATCAGCTTGATCAAACACAACAGAAAAATGAGCGTTTGGTCTCGAGTCTTCAAGAAGCCAAAACACAAATCGAAGCACTCCGTAAAGAAGTCGAGAAATTGACAGCCCCGCCCTCGACCTTTGCCATTTTTTACGGCACAAATTCAGATGGAACCATCAATGTATCTCTTGGTGGGCGCAAGTTGCGCGTCAACCTCCATCCCACTATTCCATCGGACTCTCTCAAAAAAGGCCAAGAAGTGATTTTGAACGAAGGCCTCAATGTCATCGAAGTGCGGGGTTATGACCCACAAGGTGAAATCGTGCATCTCAAGCAACTGCTCGACGATGGACGCGCTGTCGTGAGCCTACACTTAGATGATGAGCGTGTGGTCGAAATTTCCGACGCGCTCAAGCAACAAAAGCTGAGCGTGGGTGACCATCTCCTGTTCGAACCTCGCTCAGGCTATCTCACCGAAAAGCTGCCCAAAAGTGAATTGGAGGAACTCGTCATCGAAGAGGTTCCAGATATTAATTATGATCACATCGGCGGCCTCGAAAAAGAATTGGAACAAGTGAAAGACGCAGTCGAACTACCCTTTCTCCATCCCGACCTTTTTGCCGAGCATCAATTATCCCCCCCCAAAGGCATACTCCTTTATGGACCGCCAGGATGCGGGAAAACCTTAATTGCCAAGGCCGTCGCGAATTCTATCGCGAAAAAACTTGGCCATCTCAAAGGCAAAGACATTCGCAGTTATTTTCTACACATCAAGGGCCCAGAGCTGCTGAATAAATATGTTGGCGAATCAGAACGACAGATTCGAGAAGTCTTTGCAAAAGCCAAAGAAAAAGCCTCACATGGCCATCCCGTCATCGTGTTCTTTGATGAGATGGACGCGTTATTTCGAACACGGGGAACGGGCATTTCTTCAGATATTGAGTCCACGATTGTTCCTCAATTTCTCTCTGAGATTGATGGAATAGAAAGTCTTCGCGATGTCATTGTCATCGGTGCCAGCAACAGGCAAGACTTGATTGACCCCGCCGTCTTACGGCCTGGTCGATTGGATATCAAAGTCAAGATCCCGCGACCGGATAAGGAAAGCGCAAAAGATATTCTCGGGAAATACCTCTTGGCAGACCTTCCCTTGGCAGAGTCCGCTATGGCGGAACAGAAACAGGATCGAAAAGCCTATGTTCAGCATCTTATCGATACCACCGTAGAAGCCATGTATGCGAAAACCGAAGAAAACCGGTTTCTCGAAGTCACCTACGCGAATGGAGAAAAGGAAACCGTGTATTTCAAGGATTTCTCCAGCGGCGCATTGATTGAAAATGTCGTCTCACGCGCCAAAAAACTCTCAATCAAACGCACGATTTCCGGCGGAGAGAAGGGACTCACTAGCGAAGATTTTCTGCAAGCCATTCGAGAAGAATTCAAAGAGCAGGAAGACTTGCCGAACACAACACATCCGGATGATTGGGCGAAGATCTCTGGGAAAAAAGGTGAGAAAATCATTCATGTCAGGACGCTCACGAATGATGAAGAATCCGAATCTCGCGAAATCGAAACGATGAACGTCGGTCACTACTTTTAACCAAACCTTATCGCGCTGCATGAGGTTTCCTTGCTACGAATTCTCGGCACTGAAACAGAATTTGGGATTATAGCCCGCTCTCCCAACCACCCCGATCCCGTTGCGAATTCCCTTCGCTTAATCAGTCACTGCCCTCGACTTCCTACTCCCAACGCCCTGTGGGATTATGAAAATGAAAATCCCTTCTTTGATGCCAGAGGCTTTGAAGTCGAAGGCGAACCCGAACGACCCGCAGCCAATTACAATCGGCAACTCAATAAAATTCTGCCTAATGCGGGGCGCTTGTACGTAGACGGAGCCCACCCCGAATATTCCACACCCGAATGTAGTAACCCTCGTGAAGTTGTGGCCTATGAACGAGCCGGAGACACTCTTGTCGCAGAATGTTTGGCTAGTCTGAACGCAAGCATGGGAGAAGATGAATTTCTGGTGTATCGCAACAACTCCGACGGGAAAGGCAATAGTTTCGGCTATCACGAAAATTACCTTGTATCTCGCAAGATACCGTTCCAACGAATAGCTGAAATACTTCTGCCGTTTTTTGTTTCTCGCCCGATTTTCTGTGGAGCGGGCAAAGTGGGCGCGGAAAACGGCACTGATCCCACATCATATCAAATTTCACAACGGGCTGACTTCCTCGAATGCCTGTACGATCTCAATACGATGGTCAATCGTCCGATCATCAATACACGAGACGAACCCCATACCCAGCACTCTCATTTTCGTCGACTCCACGTCATCGTTGGAGACGCGAATATGTGCGAAGTTTCAACCTTCCTAAAAGTCGGTACCACCGCCATCATTATGGACATGTTGGAGAATCAGGGGATTCTTCCACGTATTGAATTAACAGATCCTGTCAAAGCGGTTAAACAGGTTTCTCGTGATCTCACCGTCAAGACTTCCCTGCAACTCCAGAATGGGCAACATACAACGGCCCTCGCTATTCAACAGGCCTTTCTCAATGCGGCTCACGAATTTTACACAACCCGCGAATTATCCCCAATTACCAAAGAAGTCTTAATTCGCTGGGAATCAGTTCTTGAAAATTTGGAGCAAGATCCCTCCGAGCTCAAACGAGAAATCGATTGGGTGGCAAAACGCGCATTAATAGAGTCCTATATGGATCGAAAACACTGTTCGTGGCAAGACCCTCGCATTGCCATGATGGACTTACAATATCACGATGTACGGCCTGCCAAAGGCTTGTATTACACCTTGGAACGAAATAGAAAGATGGAACGCCTGACACACGACGAAGAGATCCAACGCGCCATGCAGACGGCTCCATCCCAGACCCGTGCATTCTTCAGGGGGGCCTGCCTTCAACGTTTCCCCCAACAGGTCTATGGTATGAGTTGGACGTCCGTCCTTCTTGAGTCAGCAGACGCCACAATAAAACGCATTCCCCTCATGGATCCGTATCGTGGCACGCAATCACTCACTCAAGAGTTATTTCAGGACATTGACTCGGTTGATCAGCTATTATCACGCCTTGCCCAGTAACAAGGACTAATAAAAGTACACGTGAACAGTCCAAGACCAACATGAATACTGATAGATTTTCATTTCCAGGTTTTTCTTCCGATCCATGTTCAAGCTTTTATCAATTTCTGACCAGTCAGCGGCCGGAATTGTTGCCCATGGCTCGATGGGGAACGCCACCCGCTCAACAAGGATCGAGCGAACTGTCTCTTTCAAACCGACTGCCTCCTTGGCCTCATGGCACAACAGTCCTCGCGTTCACCTACCAAAACGGTGTCTTAATTGCCGGAGACCGTCGTGCAACCGAAGGGTTTCAAATTGCCTCAAATCGCATGGATAAGGTTTTTCAAACCGACGAGTTTTCAGCCATGGCAATCGCCGGGGCTGCCGGACCATGCGTGGAAATGGCGAAACTGTTTCGAATTGAGTTGGAACATTATGAAAAGCTTGACGGGAAACCCCTGACATGTGAAGGAAAAGCCACCAGGCTTGGATATATGGTCAAAGCGAATTTCCCTATGGTGCTACAAGGCCTTGTTGTGATTCCTCTCTTTGTGGGGTACGATCAGAAACGTGAAATTGGCCGCCTGTTTAAATATGACATTACCGGCGGCCGTTATGAGGATACCGAATTCCATGCGGTCGGCTCTGGTGGAAAGGATGCCCGGCTTACACTAAAAGAACATTTCCGCAAACACTTACCAGAAGACCAAGCCGTGCATGTTGCCCTGCGAGCCCTATCCAACGCGGCTGAAGAAGATGTGGGGACGGGCGGCCCAGACTTGCTCCGCCGAATTTTCCCCATGGTCAAATTAGTCGACGGTCACGGTGTACGAGACGTCGAAGACACGCAACTCGCTACGATCTGCCAAGAACTCTTATCTGAAGAACGGGAATCTTAAGTCATGGTCATGCCCTTCTACGTATCCCCCGAACAAATGATGCAAGACCGGGCGGAATACGCCAAAAAAGGCATTGCGAAAGGTCGTTCGATCATCGCCATGGAATATGACCAAGGTGTGTTGTTTGTTGCGGACAATCCAAGCGCATCGCTCTTTAAAATTTCCGAGATCTATGACAATATTGCGTTTTCAGGAGCCGGTCGATACAGCGAATTTGAAAACTTGCGAAAAGCCGGCATTCAACATGCCGATATGAAAGGCATGATGTACAGCCGAGAAGATGTCACGGCTCGTTCTCTGGCGAATGGGTATTCACAAATGCTAGGGACCATCTTTAGCCAGGAAATGAAACCCTACGAGGTCGAACTGCTCCTTGCTCAAGTGGGTGAGACGCCAGAGGGTAACGAACTCTATCGCATCACATTTGATGGAAGCATTATAGACGAACGGAACTTTACTGCCATTGGAGGACGATCCGAAGCCATCTTAACCTTTCTTCGCAAAGAAACCTCGGGGACCCGTCCTTCTCTCAACACCGCCTTGCAATTATGCCAAAAGGCGTTTGAAAAGGGCGCCGATCCTAAATCAAGCTTGGAAGGACTAGAGGTTGCCCTGTTGGACCGGACACGAACTGGCAGAAAATTTCGTCGTATAACCACTTCTGAAGCCTCTGATCTGCTTATTTAAGTTCTCCGTTTTCCTTTCTCCTGCCTGTACGTTCTCAGGTTGATCATTCTCAAAGAGGGGTGTATTCTGACTTCATGGCTTGCTAACGAATATCCCCAATTCCTCACACCATGCTCTTACTAATAGCAAGAAGGCGCTCATGATCAAGCGGATTTTGGGGCTCGAGTGCGAATATGGACTCACCTTTTCTCCCACCGGGCGCGTCTACCTCCCTATCGAAAAAATCCTCGGTACATCTTTGAGGGTCTCATTCCCAATAGCTGGCCCTCTAATGCCTTCCTCACCAACGTGCGCGAGATTTTACCAGGATACGGGGTGCCACCCAGAATATTCGACGCCCGAATGCGACGATCGTGATTGAATTAGTCATTCATGACAAAGCCGGAGAGCGAATTCTGGAAAGTTGCCTGCCGATTGCGGAAGAACGGTTACGGGAAGAAGGCCTCTCCGGGGATATCTTCATCTTTCAAAAATAATACGGATTCGCTCGGGAACACCTACGGTTCGCATGAGAAACTTTCTCATGCGCCGGGACGTGGACTTCTGGAAAGTCAGTGAACAACTCATCCCGTTTTTCGTCACTCGCCAAATTTACTCAGGGGCAGGGAAAATCCTCAAGGTTTCCGGCAAGTCTCAATTTTTCATTTCTCAACGGGCGCAACATATTCATGAGAGACATCTTCTTCCACAACGTCATCCCGAAGCATTATCAATACACGCGACGAGCCCCATTCTGATGCGGAAAAATTCCGCCGCCTGCATATCATTCTTGGCGATTCCAACATGTCGGAATTCGCAACCTATTTAAAAGTGGGCACGGCGATGATCGTGTTGTCCATGATTGAAGACGGATACAGCATTCCCAACATCGATTTAGAGGAACCCGTCAAAGCGATCCGAGATATTTCTCGTGACCCAACATTAAAAAAAACGGTTAAACTCGAAGACGGCCGGGACTTAACAGCTCTGGAAATTCAACAGGTATTTTGGGAACGAGTAGGAGAGTATTTACAGTCTCAACCTCCCAACAAAATATTTTCCGAAATTCATGAGGAATGGGGCAGGGTCTTGCAAATCCTTGGGCACTCTCCCATGCAATTGGTCAGAGAAATCGACTGGATTACCAAAAAATGGCTGCTGGAAAATTATATGGCAAACAAGTCCTGCGGATGGGACGACCCACGACTCAGCATGATGGACTTGCAATATCATGACATCAACCGAAAACGTGGGCTTTTTTATCTATTAGCCGAACGACAAGGGATCAGAAAACTCGTCGATGAGGAAACCATTGAACAAGCCAAAACAACCCCACCACAAACCACGCGCGCCAAAGTTCGCGGAGACTTCATCCGATTTGCCCGTGCAAAAAATCGGTCGTATACTGTGGATTGGACCTATCTCAAACTCAACGGATATTGGGAGGAAACGATCCTTTGCATGGACCCTTTCTGTCCATTTAACCCCAGGGTCGATGAACTATTGAGCCAGGTTCCGTATAATCGACTCTACCCATGAGCAACCAGCCAATTTCTTGCCTGCACCATCAATGAAGCGCTTTGAGCCATTGCTGCGTATTCTCTGTTTCCTCATTGTCAGCATCTTTCCTCTCCAAATTATTGAGGCCGCAAAAAGCCATGATCCGAGTATAGGAAAGCAATTCAGCGGCAAACAAGGAGAAATCCTGTGGATTGAAGTCCCTGTCAACGACCCACAATCTCACGTCAGCGGCATTCTTCTAAAACGAAAGATCCCCTTCTTTCCGTTGACAGATACCAGGTTTGCCGCAATCGTTGGCATCGATATGCAAGACCCACCTGGGAAACAGGAATTGCGCATCACGATACAAGCCAATAATCAAACAGATCATCTCACCTACTCCGTAGAAATCCTCAAAGAAGACTATGCTGTCCAACACCTCAAATTACCAAAGAATAAGGTAGATCTGGATTCCAAAACCTTAAAACGTGTACGACTCGAACAAAAAGAAATGTCGGCCGCCTTTGCCCACATCGGCACACAGCCTTTATGGGATAGCGCCTTTCTGGAACCCGTCAAAGGAAGGGTAAGCGGACGGTTTGGCAGTCGTCGCGTGATCAATGGACAACAGAAACGTCCACATTCGGGAGAAGACATCGCCGCCCCCAACGGTACGCCTGTTCATGCCATTAACAAAGGCACGGTCGTGGCAACCGTGGATCATTTCTTCTCAGGAAAAGGAGTGATCATCGATCATGGTGTCGGATTGTTTTCCATGTATTTTCATTTATCAGAAATTGACGTTCAACCAGGCCAGGCTCTCAAAAAAGGAGACGCGTTGGGAAAAGTCGGGTCCACAGGGAGAGCCACCGGCCCTCATCTTCACTGGGGCATTCGCCTCAACGGCGCTCGAGTAAATCCTTACGCTCTCACGGCCTTACCCCTAGAAAATTAGGCGAGGCCTTGGCCGCATTTCTCTCATAATTCCTCACTCCACCATGCAATATATTTGCGTCTTTTGTGGATCAAGCCTAGGCAACTCGCCAGATTTTACGACCATCGCACAACAATTGGGCCAGACCCTCGTTCAGCATGGATTGGGCGTAGTCTACGGAGGCGGGAATATTGGATTAATGGGAATCTTGGCCTCAACAGTCCTGGAAGCAGGAGGAGAGGTTATTGGAGTGATGCCAAGGCAGTTAGCGGAACAGGAGCTGTTGCATGCCCACCTCACAACCACTCATATCGTCGAAACGATGCACGAACGGAAAGCCCTCATGGCCGAGCTGTCTGCGGGTTTTATCACCTTGCCCGGTGGTTTTGGAACATTGGAGGAATGCTGCGAAATGCTGACGTGGGCGCAGCTCAAAATCCATGAAAAACCTTGCGGCATTCTGAATTGTTTTGGGTTTTTCGACGATCTGTTGAGATTCCTAGACCATCAAGTCAAAGAAGGGTTTCTCAACCTCAGAAATCGCGCGCTTGTTCTTGAAGCTTCCGACCCAGAAACATTACTCAGTCTATTGAAACTGCAACTCAGCTCAGAAAAACCAACCAATTTGGCCTAAACTAATAGGCAGCAGGTCGCGAGAGTGGGCGATTCGACATCAATTCCATCGCGTGAAGATTATCAAACGAAAACGCCCCATTTCCTATCGCTACCAATCCTATTTTTCCCTTTTTAAAAGATTGATCATAGACATCAATCAACAGGTGGTGATCAAAAAATATTTCGGTAAACTCCTTACTCACAATTGTATTGCGTTGAATTCGAAGAAAATGCCATTCTGAAGGTTCGAGAATAAGGGTTTCACGAGCTAATTCCGTCAGTTGCCCATCTTTCACGACATAGGCCACAACCTCATTGGTTTTTGGCTCAACCACCACCGCATAAAAATTTTGAGCGTCTTGTACTCCATAGGCCAATCCCGCTTTGCCTGAGGGTGTTCCCAATCGCATTTTTATCCGAACCGAAAGGTCCACATATTCGACGGTCACCCCATCCACAGTTAACAACTGATAGCACAGTCCCTCTCCACATGTGAGTTGCTGTTCCACCAATTGTGGCCGACTAGGGGCCGTCACATCCTTACTGACCAGCCACCCTCCTTTACCGCCCTGCCCACCAACTTCTTGAGAAAATCCTTCAGGCAGGATTTCAAGCGCAGATTTATCAAATTGCCATTCTTGGAATACGGGTGGAGTGGTCATATGAAAGGGTTTCGGAAGTTCTTGGGGTTCATCCCCGGCTAATACTCCCATAGGAGAACCTAAGATACACAATCCAAGCACTAAGCCGAACAGTGCACTTCGATGCGAAGGCAGAGTTTTAAAAGACATCCCATCGTGTCGAAATCTATATTTTCCTACAGTGTCATTCAGATCTTGGTTCAGCCTACCCAATGTCATAACGTTCCCCACCCTGTTAAAAAATTTGATAAAAAGACTGGTCCCTCAAAAGAAATGAAATGATACGCATTCTCCCGGGACCGCGACAACCCCCCTTTCCCGCGAAAAGGCACCAAAGGAATTAGGCAAACCTAGCCTTTTCTTTAGCGTAAACCTTGGACGGGCCTGAGGGCAAATTGGTCCCGAATTGCCCTCCTTCGCCTGCCTTTGGTAGCGTGAGTCATGCGAAGCTCCGCAAGAATATCCAGCGTGGCCTTTGTGACGATATTGTTTTTGTCCTTATGTGTCCTCGGGCAAAGCTGGGGTCAATCGGCAATCCCTCAATCTGATCCTGCCACGGCGGAAGACGCAGCCCTCAAAGAACTCATTCCTGCAGACTCAGTCATAACGCTGACAATGCGCGACGCAGTCATGCAAGCTTTGGAAAACAATTTAGATATTCAGGTCAGCCGGTTTACTAGAGATGTCCGGTTAACGGACATTGTTTTCCAAGAAGCAGAATTTGATCCGACGGTTGAGTTAGGGGGACGGTACGAGCGAAGAATTATTCCCCTCAATAGGCCAATCTTTGGTTTATCGGGGGTGTCGATTGGGAATGACCCGGACACTCTCGACCAAAATGACACGGAATTTAACCTGGGACTTACGCAAAAACTGATAACGGGGGGGAATTACAGCCTCCGCTTTGATACTGATCGGAATTCCGTAGCGGGGGATAACGCCTTTCTGTTTAACCCTTCGTATTCCAGCAATCTCTTGGCCAATTTGACACAACCGCTGCTGCGCAATTTCGGCCCCACAATCAATCAAACCCGAGTGACGATCGCCAAAAATTCCGCAGCGGTGGAAGAACTCTCATTGACGCAGCAGATCCTTTCCGTCATCTTTCAAGTCGAGGAGGAGTACTGGGAATTGGTCTTCACTCGTGAAAATTTAAAAGTGACAAGGGCCACGTTGCGTGCTGCTGAAGAATTGTTAGCTAGTAACCGTGCCAAGGTCAAAGCCGGCGTGCTAGCCGACGTGGAAGCTCTTCAGGCACAGGCCGAAGTCGCTAGAAGAATCGAACAAGTCTTGTTAGCCCAAAAAACTGTGCAGGATAAAGAAGATAAGCTACGCCAGCTCCTCAGCAAATCAGAATGGCAATTGACACAGAGGACACCCCTTGTTCCTCTCGATTCGCCCATGAAAGAACTGCAACCGACCCCTTTAGAAGAAAATATCACCTTTGCGTTTCAGCACCGCCCGGAAGTCCTACAAGCCAAGAAAAATATCGATACCTCAAAGGTCAATACCCGATTTGCCAAAAATCAACTCCTTCCCGATCTTTCCTTCCAAGGTGAATTTGGCCTCTCTGGCCTGGGGAAAAATCCCGGAGATAGCTGGGATCGGTTGGGCAGTACAGATTTTTACAACATGGGAGGCGGGTTGGTGCTCACCTTTCCTATAGGGAACCGCTCTGCCCAAAGCCAATATCAACGTCGAGTCCTGGAAACCCGTCAGAGTCAGACCTCGTTATTACGCATTCGCCAACAAGTTATTCTGGACGTCAAAGAAGCGATTCGCGGGGTGCAGACGAACCACAAACGAATTCGGACCAATCAAGCCGCCCGCAAACTTTCTGAAAAACAAGAAAAAGCCGAACAGGAGAGGTTTAAACTCGGCCTAAGTACCACCAGATTGGTGTTAGAATTCCAACGGGATTTGAGACTGGCCCAAGGAAGGGAATTACGAGCGATCCTGGATTACAACCAATCATTATCGCGTCTCCGCCTCGTCACCGCCTCCACCCTCGACCATTACAACATCGAGATTCAATAAACCGCAACAAACAAGTTAGGCCATGTCCGATGAATTGTGAACCCGCCAAAATGCAACGATAGAAGGTTTCCTTTTTTTTTAACAGGCATTCCGAAAAAGGGAAGTTTTCTAAAATCTCTCTCCTGAACTCACTATTTCTTCTCCCTCCTTTGACAATTGCCCTTATCGCCCTTCAATGATATCATGATATCACAAAGGAGGTTCTCATGGCACAACTCATCGTCCGAAACTTGGAAGAAGAAGTGAAAAACGGCTTGCGCCGTCGGGCTACACAACATGGGCAAAGCGTTGAAGAAGAAGTCCGAGATATTCTCAGAAATGCGGTCAAGACCGACGGTAAACGTCGGGCCGGGCTGGGGTCAGAATTAAAGCGAGTATTCCAGGGCATTGGAATCAAAAAGGATATTCCCGAATTGAAAGGGTCCTTACCAAAAACTGCAGACTTTGAGCCATGATCATTCTGGACACCAATATTCTCTCCGCAGTCATGCGGAAAATTCCCGATTCCATCATTGTAGAATGGTTAGACTCGCAAGCCAGAGAGTCCATCTGGACCACGGCTATCACGGTTTTTGAAATTCGGCTGGGGCTATCAATATTGGAAAAAGGAAAACGCCGGGAAAGACTGGAGCAGACTTTTCAGCTTGCTTTAGGAGAAATACTCGAAGGGCGAGTGCTACCGTTTGACGAAGCCTCAGCCATGGCTAGCGCTGACATTGCTGCAAAACGACGACGAAAAGGCATCACCGTGGACATGAGAGATACCCAGATCGCTGGGATCGCAGTAGCCAAACGAAGCACCCTCGCCACTCGAAACACCAAAGATTTTCAAGAATTGACCGTGCCAGTGATTAATCCGTGGGAAGTTTCATGAAAACATTCAAGATATTGAAATACATAGAGAATACTTTTGTTATGAACTTTTACATAAGGTTTTCAAACTTGGAGGGCCTGTAACTTTGAAACCCTTTATTCAAATAGGAGTGTCCGTTAATGTACGATGAGGTTCGGCTCAAACAAATTGAACATTGTCTGGGATATTTTGACCCCCAAGTCCTTGCCGCTTATAAAAATGAACCAGATAAATACCAAATCACGGAAAATGATTCTGAAGGAGAGCTTCGAAATATTACCGGTGAGCCCATACACATTCGTTTTGGATTTCGCATCTTAGAGAATGGAATTTGTGCTCTAGTTATTTGGAAGCCAGACCTATACCAAAAATCAACGTTCCATGTTCAACAATGGAAAGGGTTTAAATTAGAAAACCCAATATGGACTACCAGCCATGACAAAAATTTTGACATTTGGGTACAACAAAATCTTGAGGGTCTTTGGGTAGATCAGGTTGACCCAGTAACTGACCTTTCCAACATTATGAAAGTTATCAATGCTCTCACTTGTGAAGTTGTAGGTTCACTCCTCTACAAAGATGAGCTGGACCAGACCCTGGGTTATCCCGCAGCCGAAAATACCCACCGGTATCAAGATTCACATAAAACACTCTATGGATATCTAATAGACGGCCTAAACAAAACCTGCATTTCCAGCATCGTTTCTAAACTAAACAAACAGATCAATGTTTCAAACGAGAAAACAGTTTCTGCGATTAAGAAACTGTTTCCTGAGTTAGAAAACTCTTCGTGCTTTTCTTCGGCAATGGATGTTATCAGTGAACAGCGCCGCCTCGCATCTCATAAGGTCCGTCCGCCAGCAGAGCCATGTGACGCAAGATCAAAATTCACTCATGATCTAACCCTTTGTGTAAAAGGCATAAAGGAACTTCTGGAAAAACTGGAAAAGAGTTTTGGAATTACTGGGGAAAATGCTGAAGAGCGTCATAAGGCAAAAAAATGGTTGGCCACAATTGGCCAACCGCCAGAAGATCATTACTCAATTATGAAAGCATTACAAATGAAGGGCAAGACCATCCAAAAAGTTGAAGCTGGATTCAGAACGGAACATGAGAATTTACCCAAAAGTGAAGCTTTAGTGATTTACTTCACTGATGGATCAATTATGAGCCTTGATACCGGATCAAATGTTTCAGCTCTGGTAAGTGATGAGAACGGTTTGCAACCCCAAGATCTCCATATTGACTTTTGTATAAATTGGGTTCCAGGACTTCCCAAAATTATCACTCCACCAAAACACGAGATTCACAACCCACAACCATGAAAAGGTCGCTTGTTTTTGATTGTTAGGGAATCGTGCCTCTTTCACAAAACTCATCATGAAAAAAACCTTACTCATCGTTATTGTACTAATTGGAATAGCCGCATCAATTGCGGCAGTGCGATATTCCCGTTCCACAAATCAACAGTCAAGCGAAAATGATACCCTTCGTACGGTTGAAGTTGTGCGTCGTTCGCTACAAACGCGGGTGTCTGAAACCGGAACGATCCAGCCCTCGAAAACGATCGAGATCAAATCGCAATTTTCTGGCGAAGTCGCCGAATTATTCGTCTCCAGCGGACAAGCCGTCAAAAAAGGTGAACTCTTGACGATTATTCGGCAGGAATCCAGTCAGGCCCGCCAAGTCGCTCAGC